>ENA-UOIY01000043-UOIY01000043.1-human-gut-metagenome-genome-assembly--contig:-P114-NODE-43-length-206676-cov-12.540415_pt1 | contig 206676 bp, 175 predicted proteins | sample MGYA00242335_ERZ723882 | MGnify/ENA metagenome assembly ERZ723882 | reverse complement strand
CTCGCCCGCACATTCGTTTTTGGTTATTGTTCAGTTTTCAAGGTTCTGCCTGCCGTTTTTGACGACTTGTATAGTATATTACATCTTTTCGATGTTGTCAACTACTTTTTTTCATCTTTTTTAACGGCTACTTACAAAAATTCACCCGTGTTTAGGGGTGCACTATTATTTTATTAAATTTCTACAGAAAAAGCAAGCCCTATTTTAAATTTATTTTTGACGCCTGTAAAATCACTTTACAAAATCACGCTTTAAATTATCCACTAAAGTCTGCACATTCCTGCTCATCGTTTCAGAAGCCAAGGTCAGACACACGAATTTACGTCCTGCTTCCTCCTGCGTTTCAATCAGCTCTACTTCGCCGGCAGCTGCCGCCTGTTTTGCAATATGTTCAGAAAGCAGCGCATATCCTAAATCATTTCTAACCGCTTCCTTTACGGCAAAATTAGTATTGAAAATGATCGTCTTAGCCGGCAATACACTATTTTTCTCTAAAAACTCTTCCCACTGCACCCTTGTGCCCGATCCCTGTTCGCGCGTTATCCACGTTACTGTTTCCAGATCCCGGCGCTGCATCTTTTTGGGGCTTCCTATCGGCCCTATCAAAACAAGCCGATCAATATAGAACTCTTCTTTATGGAATTTCTTATCACCGGTTTCTCCTTCAACTAAACCTACATCTATCTTATTGCTTTGCAGCAGTTCGCAAATATGAACAGTATTATCGATCTTCACTTCTATTTCCAACTGCGGATAACGTTTCATAAATCTGCCCAGAAATGCCGGCAGAAAATATTCGCCTATCGTCAGACTGGCTCCTATAGCCAAGCGTCCTTTTATCTCGCTGCCCAGCTCTTTAACCGTAATTTCTGTAAACTGCCACAGACTTTTCATCTGCTTAGCCGCATCATAAACAATCATGCCCGCATAAGTCACGCTAAGCTGTTTTTGTTTTTTAGACCTGCGAATCAACACGGCGTTGAAACACTCTTCTAATCTGCGGATATGCAAACTCACCGTAGGCTGAGAAATATTTAATTTCTGCGCCGCTTTAGTAAAGCTTTGCTGTTCTACAACTTCAATAAAAGTTTTCAGTTCTTCCCACATAGTAACCTCATTATTTTTCTTAATGATAATTATAAAAACAATTCATTTTACTAATCATTATACTTGTATTATGATATTTATACAATGTTTTTAGGCATCAAGTATTTATCTTTTTCTTTTCTAAAAGGGAGGCTTTCTAAAAATGATAAAATCCATTCCAATTCCTACGGCCGGAGTATCTCTTGGTTTAGCGGCACTTGGTAATCTGCTGCAGCCTTATTCTCCGCTGATGAAATATACCTGCGGTATTCTCGCTGCAATCCTTTTGGCAATGCTGCTTATAAAAATACTGCGTTATCCCAAGCTTGTCCACGCCGATATGACCGGCAATCCTATTTTAGGCAGTGTTGCTGCCACTTTTTTTATGACTACGATGCAGCTATGTGTCTATATTAAAGATTTCGCGCCTTTTCTCTGCGAAGCAATCTGGCTGGCGGCAGTTGCTGCCCACGCCATTTTAATCATCTGGTTCTCCAAAAATTTTATGCTTAATCTGGAACTGAAAAACGTTTTTCCAACCTTCTTCATTGCGTATGTCGGTATAGTCGTCGCTTCAGTTACCGCCCCCGCTTTCGGATATCTCACATTAGGATATTATATCTTCTGGTCTGGCTTCGTCGCCTATATGCTTTTGCTGGCACTGGTCACCTACCGCTATCTCCATCACCCGATACCTGAAGCTGCCAAGCCACTGATCTGTATCTACACGGCACCTATGAGCCTGAGTCTGGCAGGATACTTTGCAGTAGTTCCCGATAAAAACTTCCTGCTGATTACTGTCATGCAGATAGCTGCTCAAGGGCTGTTCTTCTTTATCCTCAGCCTGATGCCCCGCCTTTTACGTCTGCCGTTCTATCCAAGTTATGCAGCCTTCACCTTCCCATTCGTCATCACTGCCTCTGCCCTGCGTTTATCACTGGATTACTACGCACGGCTCGGTGTTGTTCTGCATGAATTCTTCCAATATTTGTATTATTTTGAATGTATAGTCGCATCCTTCTTTGTTTTTTATGTCACACTGCATTTCTGCTGGTTTTTCTATAAGGAATGGAGGCTTTCCGGCAGCAAGGTATAATAACAGCAGCATTTTAATTCAATCAAGGCAATTTATCTCTTTCCTTTGTGTACGGTAAATTTTAGAACCTTTGACCTCATTACGTTTTCTGATTATAACAATCAAGATTATTCATTTTACTTACAAGATCTAGTTGTTTTAAAATTACAGTACACTACATTCTCGGGAAGGAGTTTTACAATGAATTTTTTAAGTAATAAATTACATGGTTTGGCATTATGTTTTGCTATTGCAGTACCAGCTGCATATTTAGGTAAATTGTTCCCTATTATAGGTGCCCCAGTTTTCGCCATTATCCTGGGTCTGCTGATGGCCGGTATCCCCCGCTCAGATATTTTCCAGGGCGGCATCACCTTCACTTCCAAAAAGATCCTGCAATACGCGATTATTTTACTCGGCTTCGGCATGAATCTTTTTGAAATTTTCCGGGTAGGGTCACAATCTCTGCTGATAATTATCTCAACGATCGGCACTGCCTTGGTCGTGTCTTATGCAGTCAGCAGAATAATGAAAATCGATCACGATATCGCAACTTTGGTAGGCGTAGGTTCTTCTATCTGCGGCGGCTCGGCAATTGCTGCAGCGGCACCTGTTATCAAAGCGTCAGACGAAGACATTGCCCAGTCGATTTCCGTTATCTTCCTTTTTAACGTTATTGCCGCCTTCCTCTTCCCCACCTTAGGCGCTATACTCGGCTTTAACGATATGGGCTTTGGCATGTGGGCCGGTACGGCAATCAACGATACCTCATCTGTAGTTGCTGCAGGACAAACCTGGGCCAGCGCCAGCGGCAGCGATACCGCGCTGAATTATGCAACTATCGTCAAACTGACCCGCACCTTAGCCATCATTCCTATTTGTCTGGGACTGGCCTATCTTACCTCCAAACGTAAAGCTACAACATCGGAAGTAAAAATCTCCTCTATCTTCCCGATGTTCATCATCTACTTTTTAGGTGCGTCAATTATCAACACCTTTGCTGGTTCCCACTTTGACTTTTTCCAGTTTTTGCCGGCCATCGGTAAATTTATGATTGCCATGGCAATGGCAGCTATAGGTCTCAACACTAATTTAGTCAAACTGATCAAAACCGGCGGCAAACCGATCCTGCTCGGTCTTATCTGCTGGTTCTGCATAGCGGTTGTCAGCCTGGCAATGCAGCATCTGCTTAATATCTGGTAACATCAAACAGCTTCTGCTGCAAGCGGCGGAAGCTGTTTTCATTTTTATTACATTTAATATAAAAGTTTTTTATCACAAATTCGTATAAAAATATGATATAATAGCCGTTAGATAAAAATAGCTTTGTTAGTATAAAGCTGGTTTAAAGGAAAATGATTAAGAGAACCGAGGTTTATGTATGGGAAAAATAATTAAATTTATAATCATCGCCTTCGTTGCGCTTGCTATTTTAGGCGCCGCAGCATTCTGGGGACTTGCAGGTTTCTTCGCACCCAAAGATATGGAAGAATCGCTTATTCCCGATGCCGCTTCGCAGTTTTTTGATATTAACGGCCGCGTCATCTCGACCACGGCTTCGGAAGAACGCCGTCTGCCAGTTGCTTTCGATAAAATACCGAAGCACCTGCAGCAGGCTTTTATCGCTATCGAAGATAACAGATTCTATGAACACGGCGGTATCGACTTCCGTGGTACAGCCCGCGCTTTATGGACAAACCTGCGCGGCGGCGAGGTGCAGGGCGGCAGTACTATTACCCAGCAGCTGGCAAAAAACGCTTTTCTCTCCCAGGAGCGTACCATTACCCGCAAGATAAAAGAAGCTTTTATTGCTAAACAATTGGAAGAACGCTATACCAAAGATGAGATTCTTGATATGTACCTGAACCGTATCTATTTTGGACAAGGAACCTACGGTATCGAAAGTGCTTCTCTCTATTACTTCGGCAAGCATGTTCAGGACATTGATCTGGCAGAAGCCGCTACTCTGGCAGCTATTCCTAAAAGCCCTAACTATTATAATCCTTTTGAAAATCCCAAAGACAGTAAAGCACGTCAGGAAGTAGTTTTAGACCAAATGGCCAAATACGGTTACATTACGGAAGCACAGGCAGCCAAAGCCAAAGCAGAGAAACTGCAGCTGAACAATCACAAAAACCAGCAGAAAGATAACCTGTCCTACTTTATTGATTACTGCAGTCAGCACATTATAGAAGAATTCGGCGCCGATGCGCTTTATAAAGGCGGACTGAAAATCTACACTACTCTGGATCTGGATATGCAGGCAGCCGCTGCCGAATCTTTAAAATATCTGCCTGATTACTACAAAGACGACTATCAGCTTACACAGCCGCAAGTCGCCTTAGTAGCCGTAGACCCTACTAACGGTTATATCAAAGCCATGATCGGCGGACGCGGCCAGGATAAATTCAACCGTGCTGTGCTTGCAGTGCGGCAACCAGGTTCCGCTTTCAAACCCTTTGTTTACCTTACCGCTATGGACAACGGTCTTACCGCTGCCACGGTAGTTGAAGACAAGGAATATGAATTTGCGCCCGGCTGGAAACCGAAAAACTCTGACCTGCAATGGCATGGCAAAGTAAGCCTGAGAACAGCCTTGAAAAAATCCTACAACATCCCTACCATTCTAGTAGCTCAGCAGGTCGGTCCTGAAAAGGTTTTCCAAATGGCAAAAAACCTTGGTATCACTACACTTATTGAAGACGGACATTATACTGACATCAATCTTTCCATGGCTTTAGGCGGCCTGAGCAAAGGCACTACGCCGCTGGAAATGGCAGCTGCCTATGGCACGATCGGTAACAGCGGCAAATACAACGCTCCAACTGCTATTATCAAAATAGTTGACCGTAACGGTAAAGTTATTTTTGAACATAAGCAGGAGACCAAAACTGTAGTTGATGCTAAAGCCGCTTATCAAACTGTCGATATCATGCGCGACGTCTTTGTTGACGGTACTGCAGGCGGTGCAGGCATAGGCCGCCCGGCAGCCGGTAAAACCGGTACTACCGACGATTATAAGGATGCCTGGTTTGTAGGCTTCACCCCCAATCTGTCGGCTGCCGTATGGATCGGCGATGATAACGGCCGTCCGCTTGATTATATGTATGGCAGCGGCGCACCGCTCAGCATCTGGCATGAATTCATGGTTAACGCTCTTGCAAACGTTCCCGTTGCTAACTTTGTCCGCCCGGCAGGCGTAGTAATACCGCCTGAACCAGATATCAAGAATGATGATAAGGACAAAGATAAAGACAAGGATAAAGATAAGGACAAAGACAAAGATAAAAAAGGCGCCACCTCCGTTCCCGGAGAACCGCCTAAACCACCCAGCAAAAAAGACCGTATCCGTGAAAACGTAGGCGACGTTGAACCGCAGAAGCCTAGCATGAAAAAACGTGTTCAGGAAATCTTAGACGGCAGCGAAAATAATACCGGCAACCAAAAACCTGTTGTCAGCAACGTCCCCACTCCACGTCAGCCATGATATCGGCCAATACAAAACCCCCGTACTAAAAAGTACGGGGGTTTTATTATTATCAGCAGCTCAAATTAATCTTTTTCATTCTTTTTTTTAAGCAGTCTGCTTTCTTCACCAATATCTTTCGGATAATAATATTTATGACCTACCAGTTCATCCGGCAGATACTGCTGCTCAACCCAGCCACCTGGGTAATCGTGCGGATACTTATATCCAAGCCCGTGGCCAAACTGCTTAGCACCAGGATAATGCGCATCACGCAAGTGCTTCGGAACTCTGGTATTGATTGACCTGACTTCCTGACGAGCATTGAAAATACCCATATAACAGCTGTTGCTTTTAGGAGCGTTAGCTATATAGCAAACGGCCTGAGCCAAAGGTATCTGAGCTTCAGGCAGCCCGACAAAATGCGCTGCCTGCGCCGCAGCATTTGCTACTACCAAGGCCTGCGGATCAGCGTTGCCTACATCTTCAGCCGCACAGATAACGATCCGGCGCGCAATAAACCTTACGTCCTCTCCACCTTCCAGCATACGGGCCAAATAGTGCAGAGCTGCGTCGGCATCACTGCCGCGCATACTTTTAATAAAAGCCGAAACGATATCGTAATGATAATCACCTTTTTTATCATAGCGCTGCAAAGCATTACCTGCCACGCTGCGCAATACATCCATCGTAATTTCCTTACTGCCGTCCGGCAGCATAAATTCAGCCTGTTCCAGCAAATTAAGAGCCACCCGCGCATCACCACCGGCAAAATCCGCCAAAGCTTCCAAAGCCTCGGCAGTTACAGTAATACCCTCTGATCCATAACCCTTTTCCTTATCTGTCAGCGCACGCTCTAAAATCTTTTTGATACCGTCTGCCGTTAAATGTTCCAGACGAATAACCTTCATCCTTGACAAAAGCGGTGAATTGATTTCGAAAAAAGGATTTTCAGTAGTCGCACCGATCAAAATGATAGTACCGTTTTCCACATAAGGCAGCAATACGTCCTGCTGAGCTTTATTAAAGCGATGGATCTCGTCGATGAACACGATAGTGCGCCCCATCCCGCCGCGCTGCAGCTCCTGCGCCTTAGCAATCAGCTTTCGCAGCTCAGGTACACCGGATGAAACGGCATTGATAGCAACAAATTCATCCCCTGTCATATGGGCAATGACCTGTGCCAAAGTTGTTTTACCAGTACCCGGCGGTCCGTAAAACAACACCGACTGCAACTGATCCTTTTCGATCATTCGGCGCAGAGGACTGCGCTCGCCTACTGCAGTTTCCTGCCCGACAAAATCGCTAAGCCTTGTAGGCCGCATCCGATCAGCCAAAGGTTTTTTCTGCGGCTGTGCAAACAAACTATCCATCATCCACCTCCAGGATCTGATAAAAATACCGGCTCTAAAGGCCGGTTAGCTATTTTCTGCAATAATCTGACGTACGATATACGATCCCATCAGCAATCCTGCCGACGCCGGAACAAATACCATGCTTCCCGGAACCTCGCCTGCTTCAGCACGCTGTACCGGTTCTTTGGAATAAACTACAGTTACACCTTTTTTGACACCTGCCGCACGCAGCTGTTTCCTTACCGACCTTGCCAGCGGGCAGACAGAAGTACCGCTGATGTCCTCCACTGCAAGATACGTCGGATCCAGCTTATTGCCTGTGCCCATCGAAGAAATGACAGGAATATCGCGCTGCACACATTCTAATAAAAGATCGACCTTTGACGGCGTTGAATCGATCGCATCGGCGATAAAAGTAAAGCTGCCGGAAAAAAACTCGGCAAAAGCGCCAGGTTCATAAAATTTACTGACCGTTTCTATTTCACAATCCGGATTGATATCCAGCAATCTTTGTCTGACAACCTCGGTTTTGAACCTGCCGAAGGTACTGGTAAGAGCCGGTAACTGACGGTTGATATTACTTGCCGCCACTTTATCGGCATCTATTAATAATAAATGACCTACCCCGCTGCGGCATAATGACTCGGCAACATATGAACCCACGCCGCCTAACCCAACGACTGCAATACGGGCCTGCCCTAAAACAGGCAGCTTGTTTTTACCGATAACCATCGCAACACGTGACAGATCCATTTTTACCCCCAAAAATATTTTGCCCCACAATGCCGTCCAGCCTCATGTTTTGAACCTGCAAGTGCAGGTGGGTGCCTTCCCGCCAGTCGCAAAAGTCCCCTCAAGGGGGCAGTTTTTTAAAAGGCGGAGCTCAGTCAGGCTCCCTAGGTAAGAGTGTTGGCTCAAAACTAAGAGGTACACGTAACGAACATCGCAGGGTAAAAAGCGTTTTTAATGCAGTAAGAGCATTTCTTACTACATCTATACTATACCAAAATTTGTTTAAAATCACAAGGTATAAAGCGGTTTTCTCTGTTTTTAAAGAGATATTTTTTCTTTTTTTCACAACCGGTTCGTCTTTAAGTAAAACACTTTTACCAGAATCAGTTTACTATAAAAAAAGGACTGCCGCAGCAGTCCTTTTTTACAGAGTCTGACTCTTATTATTTGTCTTTTTTGACTAATGTTGCACGAATATGCAATTCACGCAGCTGTTTCTCGTCAACATCGTTCGGAGCCTGAGTCATCAGACAGCTTGCACTCTGTGTTTTCGGGAAAGCAATAACGTCGCGGATAGAATCACGTTTAGCCATAATCATGATCAAACGGTCAAGACCAAAGGCCAAACCGCCGTGCGGAGGAGCACCATATTCAAAAGCATCCATCATAAAGCCGAATTTCTCTTTTGCCTGCTCTTCGGTAAGACCGATAGCCTTGAAAACTTCGTTTTGGACATCACGACGATGGATACGGATGGAACCGCCGCCGATTTCTGTACCATTAAGTACCATATCGTAAGCTTTGGCATATACTTTACCAGGATCGGTAGCCAGCATAGCAAGATCTTCGTTACGTGGAGCCGTAAACGGATGATGCATTGCCACATAGCGTTTTTCTTCATCGTTATATTCAAACATCGGGAAATCTACGACCCAGGCAAATGCCAGCATATCTTCGTCGATCAGTTCGCGGCGTTTAGCCATTTCCAGACGCAGAGCACCTAAAGCCTGAGCAACTACAGCCGGTTTATCAGCAACGAACAAAATCAGATCGCCCGGTTCAGCCGCTGCAGTTTTCAGGATATTTGCCAAATGTGCTTCACTGAAGAATTTAGCGATTGGCGATTTGACACTGCCATCTTCCTGAATCTGCATCCACGCCAGACCTTTGGCACCATAAATACCAACGAATTCAACCAGACCGTCCAGCTCACGACGCGGGATAGCGGCATAGCCTTTAACGTTGATCGCTTTAACGACACCGCCGTCTTCTACGATAGCATTGAACACTTTAAAGTCAGAATCTTTAACTGCTTCAGACATATTGACAAGTTCCATACCAAAACGCAGGTCCGGCTTATCGCTGCCAAAACGGTCCATAGCTTCGTCCCAGGTCAAACGCTGCATCGGCAGCTGGATCTTTTTACCCATAGCGCCTTCAAATACATACGCCATCAGGCCTTCCATCATTTCCATAATATCCTCAGCGTCTACGAAAGACATTTCAATATCCAACTGAGTAAATTCCGGCTGACGGTCAGCACGCAGATCTTCATCGCGGAAGCAGCGTGCGATCTGGAAATAACGCTCCATACCGGCAACCATCAAGATCTGTTTAAAAATCTGCGGTGATTGCGGTAAAGCATAGAATTTACCAGGATTGACGCGGCTCGGCACCAGATAGTCACGCGCGCCTTCAGGAGTGCTTTTAGTCAGCATCGGCGTTTCGATTTCACAGAAACCGTTTTTATCCATATAATCACGCATCAATTTAGTAACTTTATGACGCAAAATCAAATTCTTCTGCATTTCCGGACGGCGCAAATCCAAATAACGGTATTTCAAGCGCAGGTTCTCATCCGTATCGATATCGTCCTGAATGTAAAACGGCGGAGTTTTAGCAGCATTGAGTACTTCCAAATCAGCGGCAACCACTTCGATCTCGCCGGTAGCAAGATTCGGGTTAACGGTAGCTGCATCGCGAAGACGCACTTTACCTGCTACTTTGATAACGTATTCGCTGCGAATAGCTTCAGCAGTCGTAAAGCTATTGCCTGCATCGTCAGGGTCAACGACAATTTGAACGATACCGCTGCGATCGCGCAGATCGACGAAAATCAACCCGCCGTGATCGCGGCGTTTGGCAACCCAACCGCATAAAACTACTTGTTCGCCTGCTGCCTCTTTAGTCAGCAAACCGCAGCTATGACTGCGTTTTAAAGAATCACTCATGACTTTGCACCTCTGTTTTTAAAATTGATGTAATATCTTGGATAGGGATCTCAGTCTGCTCGCTGGTCGACATATTTCTTAATACGGCACAACCGCGCGCTACCTCGTCTTCACCTAAAATCAACACATATTTGGCAGCCAATCTGTTAGCCTGCTTCATCTGGGCTTTCATACTGCGGCCCAAAAAGTCAAATTCCACCTTCAGCCCTTCACGGCGCAAAGCGATCGCTTCCTTAAAAGCCAGCGTAAAGTTTGCACTGCCCGGGCAAACTACAAAGACATCTATACTGTTATCGAACTGCGGCAGCAGATTCTGGCTTTCGATTGCCAGCAGCACACGCTCCATACCCATCGCAAATCCAATACCCGGTGTTGCCGGCCCGCCTATCTCCTCGATCAGGCCGTCATAACGGCCACCGCCGCAGACAGCGCTTTGCGCTCCCAGGGGAGCATATTGGATCTCAAAGGCAGTCTTAGTATAGTAATCAAGGCCGCGCACCAGATTATGGTCGACTACATAATCGACTCCGGCAGCGGTCAGAAGCTCTTTCAAGCCTTCAAAATGTGTTTTGCATTCCTCGCACAGACATTCCTCCAGGCTTGGCGCACCAGCAGCCAGCTCCTGATCGTGCGGATTTTTGCAGTCCAGTAAACGTAATGGATTGCGGTCGAAACGCGACTGACAATCCTTGCACATCTCGCCAAGATGCGGCCGGAAATATTCCTGCAGCTTCTCTCTGTGCAGTGGTCTGCATTTCGGGCAGCCGACAGAATTTACTTTCAGCTTCAAATCTTTTAAACCCAAAGTCTGCAAAATCTGTACCGCCAGTAAAATGATCTCGGCATCGATATTAGGCCCCTCTACGCCCAGCGCTTCCACGCCAAACTGATGGAACTGCCGGTAACGCCCGGCCTGCGGCCTGTCGTACCTGAACATCGGCCCGATATAAAACAGCTTTGTCGGCGCCGGATCGGCATACATTTTATTTTCTACATACGACCGGACGGCAGAAGCCGTATTTTCAGGGCGCAGCGTCAGACTGCGTTCACCTCGGTCAGTAAAAGTGTACATTTCTTTTTCAACAACGTCTGTCGTTTCACCGATACCGCGCAAAAACAGCTCGGTATGCTCAAAAACAGGCGTCCTGATTTCCAGATAACCATATTGGGCACAAATCTCACGCATAGTGCGTTCCAGATAACGCCATGCTTCCACATCGCGCGGCAGGATATCTTTCGTGCCTCTCGGTGCTGTGGTCAACACATCTATTCCTCCTCATCCGCAAAAAGCAGGCTGCGTTTATGCGCCAGCTGCGGCAGATTACCCGTATATGTCCCGATATCTTTGGGCATATTGAGCTTTTTAAGATGATGCCCGTCTGCCTGCGGCACTTTAGTCGCAGACGCCGGCCCGATTCCAAGCACAACGTGACGCTCTTCCATCATCTGAATATTATAAAGGCTGGCACTGCCTGAAGCAGCATAGCCTATATTAGCAAGATTACCCAGCATGTAATGCTGGCGGTATAAATAATAAGGCAGCATCCCCATTGCTGCAGCAGTTTCGCCGCCGTAAGCTACAAGCGCCTCTGCATCCTCAGCCGTCAGACTGCTGAACTGCGCACCAAATATCGGGGCGCTTTTTTTGAGCGTTAAGGTATGCACTGTCAGATTATCAGGAGCCAAAGCCCTGATGCCGTCAAGCGAAGCCCGCACATCATCAGCCGTTTCCCCCGGCAACCCGATGATCAGATCGGTATTGACGGTTTTGATGCCGCTGTGCCGTACCAGGTCATAGGACCGATAAAAATCCTGCACCGTATGACTGCGGCCAATTGCTTTTAAAGTTTTGTCGTGCAAAGTCTGCGGATTGACGCTGATCCTGTTCACTCCGCAGGCTTCCATAACTTTCAGCTTTTCGGCACTGAAACAATCAGGCCGTCCTGCTTCCACTGTAAACTCGCGCACCCCAGGCAAAAGCAAATGCCGCGCCGTCAGCGCGATGAGCCGTGCAAACGCCGTTTCACTAAGGCTGGTCGGCGTACCGCCGCCAATGTAAACAGCAGTAACATTTAGGCTATACATACTTAATAATTGTACCACAGTAAGCATATCTTGTTCAATGAAATTTAAAAACTTTTGCTGTAATTCTTCCTCAAGCGGCACAATTCCCGATGGAAAAGAACAATAAGAACAGCGCGTAGGGCAAAAAGGAATACCGATATAAATGCCGACCTGTTTTTCCGCAGCCGGCAAAAGCTGTCTTTGCCGCAGGCAAATCTCTGTCAGCAGCTGCGCCTGTCCGTGAGGCAGCAGGTAATGACGCTCCAGATACTGCGGAAGCTCGTCACAGCTTAACCCGCTGTCTAAAAGCTTATGGGCAAGTTTTCCCGGACGTACGCCTGTCAAAATTCCCCACGGCATCACCAGACCGCGCCTCACAGCCTGTCCCAGCACATCAAGCACCGCCAGCTTAGCGCAGCGCACCCATTCGCCCCGTACATCCTGTAAAATTGTAAATGGCCTGCTTACTCTTCTGGTGCCGTCTTCCGTCTGCAAAATCGCCACGCAGCCATCAGCTTCCTGCACGATTTTAAGCACATCAGTACTGTCAGACTGCGGTAAAATGTCAAAGAACGCGGCCATCTCAGCGACAGGCCGCGTTAAATCATAAGGTAAATTCTGCTCTAATCTATAATCACTAATCATCATTGTTTTTACTGCTCAGTTTCTGTTGGCCGAGGTTCGTCAGAACTATGCCATAATTCTTTATACAAGACCCGGTATACAGCAGCCACCGGCACGGCAAAGAGCATACCCAAAATACCGTACAGCTTGGCACCGATCAGCAGGCTCAAAATCAAAACTACGGGATGCAGGTCGATTTTACTGCCCATGATCCGGGGCATCAGGATATTGCCGTCGATCTGATAAAAGACCAGATAAAACAGCGCTACCGAAAAAGCCGAAGAAGTATTTTGCGAATACGCGATAAATACCGCCGGCACAGCACCCATCAAGGGACCAACCACCGGCACAGTCTCGGCCATGACCGCCAGGAAACCAAAAACCAGCGGGAACTGGATACCCAGTATCGCCACGCCCACAGTAATACACGCACCCGCGATCAGGCTCAGTTTACCAAGCCCTTGGATATATGCGCTCAGCGTTCTGCCGATCTCATCCAAAATATGCGCCACCTTCGGCTGCGTATCATAAGTAAACAAATTGATCATCATCAGACGCAGCTCACGCCAGTCCTTCAAAAAGTAAAAAGCTAAAAACGGAACGACGATCAAACCAACCAGATTGGCAATAATGTCCATCGTCGATTTAAACAAATTCCGGAGAATACCTCCCATAAAACCCATAACCCAGGTCATCGCATCGTCGATCAAAGTTTCAAAATTGTATGGCAGCCGTGGATACTGTGACGGATCCTTCAGTAACCAGTCCATATTAGTAGACTCGACTTTTGTCGTATAATCAGGCAGCTTCGCCACCAGATCATTGATCTGCCCGAACAAAGGCAGCAAAATAAAAGTAACGGCAAAAAACATAAACATGCCAAAAGCCATAAAGGCCAGGATGATCGCCACCACACGCGACAAATGGATAGTACCCTGTCCCACGGTGATCTTGGAAAACATATTCGACACCGGGTACAGGGCAAACGCCAGACCTATCGCTAAAAGAATAGGGAACAGAAACGTAGCGAGCTCGTATAAAATAAAGGATACGCCCGCCGCTACTGCCAATTTAAAAGTTGTACTGTTTCTCAGCAGCTTGATACTTTTGATCATTTTTTTGCTTACTTATTGCAGAAACGGATTTCTGCGCCTCTCCCATCCCACTGTAGTTGCAGGTCCATGTCCCGGCAAAAGCTTTGTTTCGTCAGGCAAAACCAGGATTTTATCTTTGATAGAATTCAAAATCTGTTTGTAAGAGCCACCCGGCAGATCAGTACGGCCGATAGACTCGGCAAACACCGTATCACCGCAGAACACCACATCACCGCAGACAAGGCAAACGCCGCCGCGGGTATGACCTGGAGTTGCCAGCACTTTAAAATCAAGTCCGGCTTCGGTAACAGTTTCCCCATCCTTAAAAATTTTATCAGCAGGCGCAAAAGCTGCGTCCATACCCATATATGCCGAAAGATTGCTGGTCGCCTTCGTCAGCATCTCCGCATCTTCCTCACTGATATAAACTCTGGCTCCGGTAGCCTTACGCACCTCGTCCAGACCCATGATATGGTCGCTGTGACCATGTGTGACAAAAATCGCATCAATAGTGATACCTTCTTTTTGGATCGCGGCAACGATCCTGTCGCCGTCTCCGCCCGGATCAACAACAACACCGTGACCGGTAGCTTCGTTGACCGCTATATAGCAGTTAGTACCAAGCATACCAACTTCCATTTTTAAAACCTTCATGTCGAACCTCCTAAAAATTCTTTTTACTGTCTAATAAAATCGTTACCGGGCCATTATTTACAAGGCTCACAAGCATATGCGCCTGAAACTTCCCGGTGCCGACGCTAAGCCCCTTCGCCCGTGCACCGGCCACAAATTTTTCATAATAAGCATTGGCCATTTCAGCACCCGCCGCCTTATCAAATGACGGCCGTTTACCCTTGCGGCAATCGCCGTACAAAGTAAACTGCGAAACTACCAGAAGCCCGCCGCCCACATCTGCTACCGACAGGTTCATTTTTTCCTGTTCGTCCTCAAAAATGCGCAGACCAGCTACCTTATCAAGCAAATACTCCAAATCCCTGTCTGTATCTTCCTTCTCGACCCCCAGCAGTACTAAAAGGCCCTTGCCAACACTGCCAACCATGGCGCCTTCTACCTCGACAGCAGCGCTGTCTACACGCTGTACAACTGCTCTCACGTCAGCCTCCCTGTCCGTTGGAAATCATTCTTTCCACACTGTAAACGCCTTTCATGCGTTTTATTTTATTCATAATATTATCCAGCTGTTCCAGATTACTGATATCAATACCCATACTGATATTCGCCATCTTATGCTTATCGATACGGCAATTCAGCGCATTGATATTCAGCTTCGATTCGCTCATCACCATCATAATATCAGCCATCATACCGGGCCTGTCGCCGGCAGAGATAATGATATTGACCTTATACAGAGAATCTGTCGCAATATCCCAGGCTACCTCTATCAAACGGTTCTGCTCCTCAGGATTATTGCTCATTACATTGGGGCAGTCCCTGCGATGCACCGAAATACCGCTGCCGCGAGTGATATACCCGATAACCGGATCGCCCGGAATCGGATTACAGCAGCGCGCCAGTTTGACCATAATGCCCTCTTCGCCCTTGACTAAAATGCCATGACTGGACTTAGCCTTAGAACGGCGCGGCTTCAACTCGGCCAGCAGCTGCGACAGGTCTTTCGTTGTCGTCAGCTTCTGCTCTTTCTTATACAGCTCTACCAGCTTAGACATCACACTGTTGAGCGTGATCCCGCCATAACCGATAGTCGCCATCAAATTTTCTTCGTTCTCTAAACGCAGCTGAGCGCTGACATCCTTCAGTTTATCACTTTTCAGCAAAATCTTGGTGTCATAACCCAGACGTTTGCATTCCTTTTCCAGCATTTCGCGGCCTTTGATGATATTCTCCTCACGCCGCTCCTTCTTGAACCAGGATTTGATCTTGTTGCGGCTGTCAGAAGAACCGACGATATTCAGCCAGTCACGGCTGGGGCCTGCTGCCTGCTTCGAGGTAATGACCTCGACGATATCGCCGTTGCTGAGCTTATAATCAAGCGGTACGATACGTCCGTTTACCTTAGCGCCGACGCAGCGGTTGCCGACATCCGTATGGATACGGTACGCAAAATCGATCGGCACAGCACCTACCGGCAAATCAATAACGTCGCCGCGCGGCGTAAATACAAACACCTCATCGGCAAAAACATCCATCTTTACCGTGTTCACGAAATCACGTGAATCGCTCATATCCTGATGCCATTCCAGCAGCTGACGCAGCCATGACAGCTTGGCATCAAAAGTTTTATCACCGCCGGCAGACGGAGCAGGCTTGCTGCCGCCGCTTTCCTTATAACGCCAATGGGCCGCGATACCATATTCAGAAATGCGGTGCATCTCAAAAGTCCTGATCTGGATCTCCAGCGGCTGCCCGTTGCCATACAGCACCGTAGTATGCAGCGACTGGTACATATTCGACTTCGGTACAGCAACATAATCCTTAAAGCGCCCAGGTATAGGACGCCACATGCTGTGCACAACGCCCAGAGTGCCGTAGCAGTCCTTAACGCTGTCTACCAGCACACGGATCGCCAGCAGATCATAAATCTCACTCAGTTCCTTATGGTCGCGCAGCATCTTTTTATGGATACTGTAAAAATTCTTGGGCCGCCCCTGGATCTCGCACGTAATATTCATCGAATCAAGATGCTCTTTGATCTCACCCATAGCAGAATGGACCATTGCCTCACGCTCGCGGCGTTTGACCTTGACCTGCTCGACCAGATCATAATAGATCTCCGGCTCCATATAACGGAACGCCAGATCCTCCAGCTCCCACTTAATGGTATAAATACCCAAACGGTGAGCCAAAGGCGCATAGATCTCCATCGTTTCGCGCGAAATAGACTGCTGCTTATGCACCGGCATAAATTTCATCGTCCGCATATTATGCAGCCTGTCGGCCAGTTTTATCATAACTACGCGGATATCCTTGGCCATCGCCAGAAACATCTTACGGTAGTTTTCGATCTGCTGCTCTTCCTTGGAAATATACTCGATCTTGCCTAACTTCGTAACGCCGTCCACCAGATCGGCTACCTTCTGCCCGAAGCTCTCTTTCAGGGAATCCAGGCTGATATCAGTATCTTCCACCACATCATGCAAAAAAGCTGCCGCCAAGGTCAGTTCGTCCAGCTGGAGCTGCGATAAGATCGTAGCTACCCCAAGCGGATGAATGATATAAGGCTCGCCCGACTTGCGGCGCTGGCTGGCATGAGCCTCAGCAGCCACGTCATAAGCCTTACGTACAAACTCCACCTGTTCCTTATTCAAATAGCTTTCGATCGTCGCAAAAAAATCCTCCACACAAACAACATTTCCTGTTTCAGGCATCTTAGCACTTCCTTATTTATTGAATCTGTTTCCCTGCCACAGCCCAATGATCTCCTCCGGACTGATCTGTATATTTCTCTGACAGCTTGCAAAAGCCGCCCGTCCCTCTTCCTGCAATCCCCTGAACGTCGGCGAATTCTGCAAATCATTTTTCTGCAAACTACCAAAACTGATCTTACCATGCTCATCACGGATAAAATCCAGCTCCTCAAACACCTTCAAGGCCTCCTCCGAAATATCGGTGGCCGACCGGAGCAAATCAGCCCTGTCGATAACGGCCTGCTGACGCAGCGTACAGGCCAGCTCCTTATAAGCGTGTACCAGCCGGCTTCGTCCCGGATAAAGCTTTTCCAGCTCTGCGCACAATTTATCAGCCTCAGCCCTGGTATATAAAAGCAGCAGCCGTTTACCGCTTCTATCAGGCACAGGCAAAGCGCCGTTTATAAATATCTCCCGCTGCGGGAAATCATAAAAAATAATATTCTCTGCCGTCGCCTCGGCCTGCTCGCCATAAGCAAGCACCTGCACGTCCGGCATCATACTTACAGATCCCGGCGCAAAGTCGGTGTTATTTACATATATTACTGTTTTTTTGCTTGTTTGTAAAATATTTTTCAGTACGGTTTCCTTGCTGACATTGCAGTTACGATAATCATAAACCTGCAGCGCCTGGTCAAAATCAACCACCTGCAGATTCACGCTTTCCTTATCCTTCCAGACGTTCAGCTTCGGCATAAACGCCAGATCGACAACCGCGTTATTATAAAGGCAGGCCAAATCAGCCGCACCGTTCCACATAATACTGTGATAATTGTACTTGCCGTAATCGGTATAAAAACGCAGATGGTTATTATCACGTCCGAAAGCCTTGGGATAATGCACCACCGCATCCTTAAAGGCAAACAACGGCGGCTGGTTATCACAGCCCAGCGGTTCCAGCATCGCCAGTTCCCTGACCAGCTGCAGCGAAACCTCCTCGTTTTTATCCAGCAGACACTCTATCTTCAGGCGCGGCTGATAATCAGCAGGTTCCAACCGCCCCCTGACCACACCCAGAAAACGCTTTTTAAAAGACTCTACCCTGGCCGCGCGCAGCGTCAGACCAGCCGCCTGATGATGACCGCCAAACTGCAGCAGCAATTCGCTGCACTCGTTCAAAGCACTGTACAGATCCAGGGCCGGGATACTGCGGCAGCTGCCTTTAGCCGCCTCGCCGTCAATACTGATCAAAATCGTCGGCAAATGATATTTATCCACCAGCCTTGAAGCCACGATACCGATCACGCCGGCATGCCAGCCCTCTTTAGCCAGCACGATCGCCGTTTCGATCCGCTCCTGCTGTGCCAGCATCGCTTCAGCCTCAATAAATATCTTGCGGCTGATCTCCTGACGCAAAGCATTTTCCGCATTCAGCTGTTCGGCAACCATATCTGCTTTAGCAGCATCGTCAGTAACCAAAAGCTCTACTGCCGACTGAGCGTGCTCCAAACGGCCTACAGCGTTCAGCCGCGGCGCCAGAATAAAGCCGATGTTCTCAGCCGAAATATTCTGCTGCGGACAGCCACTATGTTCAATAAGCTTCTGTAAGCCTACGATCCCGGTATTTTCCATCGCCGCCAGCCCCAGCTTCACCAGCGCGCGGTTTTCGCCGCGCAGCGGCACGATATCGGCTACCGTGCCCAAAGCCACAAGCTCGGTCAGTTCCGACCATAAGGGCTCCGTCAAATGCTGCATCTGATGCAGCGCCTGACACAGCTTAAAAGCCACGCCCACGCCGGAAAGATACTTAAACGGATATCTGCAGTCGCGCTGATGCGGATTAACGATCGCGTAAGCCGCCGGCAAAACATCCGGCGGCGTGTGATGATCGGTAATGATGATCTCCAGCCCTGCCGGGGCAGCAGCCACCTCGTCTACGCCGCTGATACCGCAGTCAACTGTCACCAAAAGCGTCGTACCTGCTTCGGCCAAAGCCGCCAGCGCTTCGTTGTTCAGTCCGTAGCCTTCATTTTTTCTTTTGGGGATATACGTGTTGACCTTGGCGCCAAGCCCCTGCAAATACAAATACAGCAATGAACTGGCGCTGATACCGTCAACGTCATAATCACCATAAACAGTGATCTGTTCACCGTTTTTTACAGCCTCTAAAATACGCTCGGCGGCCTTCTGCATATCCTTCATCAGCAAAGGCTCATGAAACGGCTGCTCGCTGCCGAACAAAAATTCTCTGATCTCTTCTTTTTCCCTGACGCCCCGGTTCAGCAACACGCTGACCACCACAGGCGAAACCCCCAGATCGGCAGCTATGCCTGCAGCATATTCTCTGTCACACTTCTGCAACTGCCAAATCTTTCGTTTCCTCATTCGTCTGCCGCCGTTACTGCCGGTTCAGCCTTAGCAGCAGCTTCTTTATGTAATTTCTGCGTATGCATCAGCATCGCAACTTCCTCACGCAGCTTGGCATTGTCCTTTTGCAGGGCCGCCATCTCTTCGCGGGTCTTTTTATCTTGCAGATAATGCTTCGCCTTCATCATCAGGGTAAAAAACAAGGTTGCCAAAGCACCCAGCAGGGCCGAACCCAGAATAACGATCACTAAATTCGTCTGCATCGTCCATACAGCAAAATTAAGCGACACGCTAACAGCATTCTGCACTGCAAACACAGCCACAATAACACTGATAAATAAAGTAAAAAACAAATATGGCATTTTCTTCAGCTCCTAACCTCTACAAATTTTTATAACAGTAATTATTCGAGAATTTACCTCAAAATCCCTGCTTTTTCCTTCAATATTAAATAAAAAAAGTAATAATCATACATTTTATATCAAACTTTACTAAATAAAAAACGCCTACTGCCGAAGCAGTAAGCGCTTAATTCTGTTATCAAAGCTGTGTACATCACAGTTTCAGTGCCGTCTCCACCGCTTTTTTCATATCGGCAGATTCGATCACTTCCTGATGCAGGATCGGCATTTTCTCCATCGCCAGCATTGGCTCCGGTATAGGCAAGCCGCTCAAAGCATGCAGCTTACGCAAACCGTCAAACGGCTCCAGTTTAGCGTCCTCCTCACTGCCTGCAGCTTCCAGCACCACATCACTGAATTTATACGGACTGGCCGTAGAAAGCACGATACAATATGTATCATCGCTGGATACCAGGCGATACTTTTCGCAGGCCCGCCAGGCTACCGCAGTATGCGGGTCCATCAAATATTCATTATCATTGAAAACGCGCCCGATGGTTTCCTTCGTTTCCAGCTCATCGACCCAGGCTCCAAAGAATTCTTCCAGAATCCTGTTGTTGACCTTTTCTCCGACATTATAAGTTCCATTGGCCGTCAGCTGCTGCATCCATTCCGACACCTTTGCGGCATCGTCTTCAGTAATGCTGTACAACAAACGCTCCAAATTGCTTGAAACCAGAATATCCATCGACGGCGAAACAGTTTTATAAAACTCGCGGCGTCTGTCATAAATACCGGTATTGATAAAATCGCTCAGAACATTATTGCTGTTGGAAGCGCAGATAAACTTTGCCACCGGCAGCCCCATAAGCTTGGCATAATAGCCGGCCAGGATATCACCGAAATTGCCGGTCGGCACCGCAAAATTGATCTTTTCACCCGCTTTGATACGGCCATTGGCCACAGCATCGCTGTAAGCGCTGAAATAATACACGATCTGCGGTACCAGACGCCCCCAGTTGATCGAATTGGCCGAGCTGAACACATAGCCCTTTCTCTGCAGCTCCTCTTCCAGCGCAGTATCGCCGAAAAGCTCTTTGACGCCGCGCTGAGCATCGTCAAAATTGCCCTGGATGCCGATAACGCGTACGTTATCACCGGCCTGCGTCAGCATCTGGCGTTTCTGGATCGCGCTTACGCCGTCTTCAGGATAGAAAACGATGATCTCGGTATCCTTTACATTAGCAAAGCCTTCCAATGCCGCCTTGCCGGTATCGCCTGAAGTAGCCACCAAAATAACCACTTTATTGCTCTCGCCTGTCTTGGCTATCGCTTTCGTCAAAAGATGCGGCAGGATCTGCAGCGCCATATCCTTAAAGGCCGAAGTCGGGCCATGCCATAACTCCAGCACATCCGTACTTTCATTCACCTTACGCAAAGGCACAGGTTCAGCGCCGAATTTAGTCTGCGAATAAGCAGCATCGGCACATTCAAATAATTCTTCTTTAGTATAATCGGTCAAAAACAGCGATAAAATCGCCACAGCCCGTTCTTTATAAGTCATACTGCGCATGGACACAATCTCGCCCAGCGAAAGTTCCGGGAATTTCTGCGGTACGAACAGACCGCCGTCGTCAGCCAGACCACGGGTAATAGCATGCGCCGAGCATACCAGGTCAGTTTTGCCGCGGGTACTTACAAATAACATTGCAGGAACCTCACTTTCATTAATTCACTACGGAGAAATCATACCACATTTGTATTTTCCAAACAAGTATTTTCTATGTATTTAGAAAGTCAAAGACGCCACAACAGCCCGTGTTGCCTGCTGTAAATCAGCCGGAGCCGCTACGATCTGCATACCGCGCACACCGGCGCTGACAGCTATCTCGTCCCAGCTGTTGCTGCTGGCATCCATATATACAGGATAATTCTTTTTAGCCCCCAATGGCGAACAGCCGCCGCGAATATAACCAGTCAGCGGCAGTACCTCTTTTAAAGGCACCAGCTCGGCCCGCTTATTACCGCTGGCTTTAGCCAAAGCCTTCAGGTCCAGCTCGCCGTCACCCGGTATACAGGCAAAAATAACTCCTGTTTTATCACCGCGCACTACCAGCGTTTTAAAAACCTGGGCTGCTGGCATTCCAACCTCGGCCGCTACATGCACAGCGTCCAGATGCTCCTCGTCCACAGTATATTCCATCAGGCGGTACGCGATCTTCAGTTCATCAAGCCTGCGCGCCGCATTGGTTTTTTTCTGTTTCATAACTTCCTGCCTCCTCTGGAAGTGGCATAACCGCCTTCCTTCTGCTATAATAACATCATAGGTTTTTAAACGCAAATACAAAAAGCTTTCAGCAAACTTTAAAAGAGGTGTACTGTGGCACTTAAAATAGCCTGCGGGCAAATAGAAATCATTGCCGGGCGACCGGACCTCAACACTAAAAAGATCCTGCACCATATGGATATGGCCTGCCAAAACGGCATCGACATCCTGCTGCTGCCAGAGCTGGCAGTACCGGGCTACTTTTTAGGCGACCTGTGGGAGCAAACAGCCTTCATCGAAGACTGCGCCGCTTACGGCGACAAGATCATCGCCGCTACGGAAAACTGCGGCGAGCTGTGCGTAATCTTCGGCAATATCGCCGTCGATAACAGCAAACGCAATGAAGACGGACGCGCCCGCAAATACAACGCCGCCTTTGCCGCGCAGCACGGCAAGCTGCTGACTAACGGCACCCTGCCCTATGATTTTATCGTAAAAAATGCCCTGCCCAACTACCGCGAATTTGATGACAACCGTCATTTTTACGGCTTACGGCAGCTGGCTCTGGAACTGGACAAACAGGTTGCCGGGCTGCACCAGCCGCTCACTGTCACCGCCCACGGCGAAACCGTCAAACTGGGCCTGATGCTGTGCGAAGACGGCTGGACCGAAAACTACTTTTTAGATGTGCCTCAGCTGCTGGCGCAGCATGGCGCCGAACTTTTATGCAACATCTCCTGCTCCCCCTTCAGCATCAACAAAAACAGCAAACGGCACCGGCTTTTCGGCAGCGCCGCGCAAAAAGCCGGCATCCCGCTCATCTACTGCAATAATGTAGGTATCCAGAACAACGGCAAAAACATCTTCACCTTTGACGGCTGCAGCTGTGTTTACGGCTCTGACGGCTGGCTGCTCACCGATGCGCCCATGTATGCAGAAGCAACGCTCTGCGCCGGCTGGGACAGCAAAGCCAAAGCTATCGACACCAGCGGCATCACCTCTGATCCCCGCAGTGAGATCGATGAGGTTTATCATAGCCTCCGCTACGGCTGCCAGCGTTTCCTTGAACAGGCAGGCATCGGCAAAATGACCATCGGACTTTCCGGCGGCATCGACAGCGCCGTCACCGCTGCCCTGTTTGTCGACATCCTGGGTCCTGACAACGTTCTGCTGGTCAATATGCCCAGCCGCTACAACTCGCCCATGACACAGACGATCGCCGAACAGACAGCTCAGTCACTGGGGGCCAACTATACCGTTATCCCTATCACCGAAAGCTGCCTGCATACCAGCGAACAGCTTACACAGACACCTATCCACAGTTATCATCAGCACCGAGATTTTCAACTTACAATCTCGCCGCTGATTTACGAAAATATTCAATCACGCGACCGCGGCTCCCGCGTCGTAGCAGGCCTGGCTGCTGCCTTTGGCGGCGCCTTCTCCTGCAACTCCAATAAAACCGAGCTCACCGTCGGCTACGCCACCTTTTACGGCGACATCTGCGGCGCGCTGGCACCTATCGGCGACCTGTGGAAGCACCATGTTTACGAACTGGGACGCTACCTGAACGACAAAGTATTTCAGCGTCAGGTACTGCCGGAAGCGATCTTCACGATCCGTCCCAGCGCCGAACTTTCCTCCGAACAGACAGTAGGCACCGGCGGCGACCCGCTGGTCTATCCCTATCACGATAAACTGTTCCGCAGCTTTCTCGAACAGTGGCGCAAAACATCGCCTGCCGAGATCCTGCTCTGGTACAGCGAAGGGACACTGGCGGAACATCTTGGCTGTGAAGCAGACATCATCAGCGAAGCCTTCCCGGACGCACGCAGTTTTATCGCCGATCTGGAACACTGGTGGAAACTGATGCACACACTGGCAGTTGCCAAACGTATCCAGGCGCCTCCCATTGTCAGCATCACCCGGCGCGCTTATGGCTACGACCACCGCGAAGCACAGCTCACACCTTACTTCCCGCGCGAATACCATCGCTTGAAAGCGCAGCTTTTAAACGACTGATCCAGAATAAATAAAAGACCGTTCAGGTTAAACCTGAACGGTCTTTTTATTTCTCACTGCCATAACCTTTACAACGGTCCTCCCTGGCTGCTGATCACCGCTATACCAGCCATTTATACAGGGTAGCAAACAAGACCTCCAAATTGATCGGTTTCGTGATATGGTCGTTCATACCGGCATTTTTCGCCTTGCCGACATCAGTAACAAATGCGTTTGCCGTCAACGCCAGAATAGGTATCCTGACCGCATCCTGACGTGGCAGAGCACGAATCGCAGCTGTAGCCTCGTAGCCGTCCATGACCGGCATCTGAATATCCATCAGCACCACATCATAATACCCCGGTGCCGATCTCACAAACAGCTCCACTGCCGACTTGCCATTCTCAGCCGACTCAACCTGCAGCCCCTGCATTTCCAGCAGCTCGACAGCAATCTCACGGTTCAGCTCGTTATCCTCAACCAGCAGCACCCTTTTCCCTGCCAGTTCCTTATGCAGCTCCGGAACAGCCTCGCCGTCACAAGTATCTTTACAGGTATCACAAAACAGCTGCAGGACATGCAGCATCTTAGACTTAAATAACGGCTTGCTGATAAAAGCATCGGCCCCTGCATCAATAAATTCTTTTTCGATATTGGAATAATCATATGCTGAAATAATGATGATCGGCACCTTGGCCCCTACACGTCTCCGAATAACGCGGACAGTCTCCAAACCATCCATATCCGGCATTTTCCAGTCCAAAATAACGGCATAAAAATCATCACACCGTTCGTGCGCTTCCACTACCCGTTCTACTGCTTCAGCACCAGACAATACCCAGCTGCCGAGCATTCCAAGCTCCTGCAGCAGCATCGCCGCACTTTCGCACACCGCCAGCTCGTCGTCCACTACCAATACCGGCAGCCCGTTCAGCTCCTCATGCTCCTGCTCCTCTTTCAGCTGCAGCTCCAATGGTACAGACACAGTAAATATACTGCCAGCGCCGGGGCGGCTCTGCACCTCGATCGTGCCGTTCATCATCTGCACGATGTTCTGAGTGATCGCCAGGCCAAGTCCCGTGCCCTGTATCTTACTGATACTTTCATCTTTAGCGCGGGCAAACGGTTCAAAAATATGCTGCATATACTCATCCGGCACCCCGATCCCGTTATCAGTAAAAATAAATTCGTAATTGCCCTTTGTTGGCAGCTCCGATTTTAATTCATTGATCGTCAGACTGATCTTACCGCCCTCAGGCGTATATTTGATCGCATTGGAAAGCAGGTTCATAAATACCTGCTGCAGACGGTCTCCATCAGTTATCACATGCTCATTGCGTACATTAAAGATATTGACCTTGAACTCCTGCTGTTTCTCCACCATCATCGGCCGACAGATACTGACGATATTATCCACAACGTCCGGCAGGCTGACATCCTCCAGCACCAGATCTACCTTGCCGCTTTCGATCTTCGACATATCCAGCACCTCGTTGATCAAACGCAGCAAATGCATACTGGAAACATTGATCTTCCCCAGACAGCCGTTCACCTTCTCCGGTTCATGCAGGTTCGCCCTGGCAATCGCCGTCATACCAATGATCGCATTCATCGGCGTCCTGATATCATGCGACATCGACGACAAAAAATTGCTTTTAGCCAGATTTGCCACATGCAGAGACTGATACGCATCCTCTAAAGCACGGCGCTGCCGCTCCTGCTCCCTGCGCTCCTCAGTGATATCGATGCCCACGCTGTAAATAGACGGAATGCCATCCCAGCTGTCCTCACCGCTCACATAACAGAACGTAACCGTCAAATTCCTTACCTCGCCGCTGCGGGTCACAAACTTAAACTCAGCCACAGTATATTCGCCCGTTTTGGAAATAGAACGCATCAAAGAAGCGGCCCGCTCCCTGTCGTCAGGATGCACATAGGAACATTTGGAATGAAGCTCATGTATAAACTGCCCGGCTGTATAGCCCAGCATCTCCAAAAATTTGCCGCCATACCAAAGCACCGTTTCGCAATCCCTGGCGTCGACCCTGACCAGACCGCCGGGAATAGTTTTTAAGATCGCTTCCCGCTCCTGATCCTTCTTCGCCAGCTTATATTCGGCGCTCAGCATATCATGCGACAGCTCGATCCGCGACCTGCGCCCCTGCCAGTTAATAACTCTGTTTCTGATCATAAAAGTCTTTTTCAAATTGGGATTATCAAACTCCCACGCATAAACATCGTCCTCCGTCAGCAGCGCGTTATTGCAGAACGGACAAGGGCTGGTCCGTCCCTGAATGACCTCATAGCATTTTTTACCTGTTACCTCTGCCTTAGTAGTATGTAAAGTGGCGGCAGCCGTTTTATTCAAAAACAGCAGTTCATACGTTTCCAGATCGGAAATGTAAATATTCCCGACGTATTCGTCCATCATCCACTCAAAATAACGGGTCTTCTCTTCCAGCAGCTGGTCGCGTTCAGCTTTCAGCCGTGTCAGGTCGCTGATATCAGAATAAACTGCCAAAGCAACCTCACTGCCGTCCACTACCTCGCCCGTAATCACAGCGTCGATATTGATCCAGGCACAGCCACCATTTTTACGCGGCCTGCGGCAATCGACCTTGGCCCTGCGTCCAGCTTTTTTTGAAGCAGCGGCAAATGCATTTTTGATTTTATGAAACTCTTCCCCGTGCCCTGCATAATATGCTTTGATACTGGGAAACAACTTCTGATATTCTGCTTTGGTAAAACCAGAACTTATATAAAAATTGTCATTCCCCCATAAAATCGTCAACTCATCATCCAAAAGCAACTTACAGACATTGATCCCCACACTGTCGAACAAAACATTATATTCAGCTACTGTATTCATTTCCCCAGGCTGCCCCTGCTCTTCCATCAAGATAAGCGCTCCTTTTAAAATCCGTTTAAAATAATATTTTCAGCAATTATATATTATTTTAACAAAAAAAAGCACACAACGCTATAACTAAAACAAATATTTTATAATTTTATCAGTAAAATACTGTTATATTTTTAAATCATTGTTTTAATTTATTATATTTCACGGTTTCAAAACACCCCTACCCCAATGCATAAAAAACTCCCCCAGGTCGTTTTATAAACCTGCCGGTCCATAAAACGACTTAAGCCTGTGATCCAAAGCGATTTATGGCTGCAGGCCAGATACACGCCGTGATCACTGCCGAGGAAGTAAAAAATATTATAATTTTAAAAATCAAGATAAAATCTAACCAGCTGTGTTTTTACTTATTTAAAAACTAAATCTCACGCCAGCATTGATCTGCCACTGTTTTTGAAAAGCACCGCCGAAAGAACGCGCCACATCAAAATAAAGGTCATTATTTTTGCCCAGCTCCAGTTCGCCGCCTAAATTCAGTTCCCACCAGCTGCCGCTGTAATCTCTGCAGTCGCGCAAGGTTTCATCTCCCAACGTCAGCACTGTGTCTGCTCTGCCGCCAAATTCATGCAGCAGGGAAGCCTTAATATAAGCACTGCTGCGCTGATACTTTTGACCCACTTCCATGCCTATACGACCTACGGCGCTGTTAATGCCTTCTGACTCAACTCTGATTCCATAATCAGTAACAGCGGCCTCTCCATTGATATGACTGACCATAAGCTGCGCCTGTGGTTCTAAATACACGCCCTGCTCACGCTGTAATCGTTTACCATATTCCAAGCTCAAAGCCGTGGCCCTGGACTTATAATCGCGTCTGTCAGCGGCGATACCAAAGGTATCGATATCGCCTTTCATCTGACCGTGCTTGAGCACGATATCTACTCTGTCGCCAGACTGGCTGTGTTTACTGCCATACAGCATTACAGCAGCTGTCTGCTGTTCGCCGCTGCCGTTGCCATAGCTCATATTTCCTTTGGCATATTCAAACGCAGCACCACCGAGCCACTCATTCATACTGCCGCCATCTCTGTCTTTAAATGCAGTGTCATAACCGATCTGATAAGTCTGATAATTATTTTTAAAGGCTTCGCCGCGCAGTTTGCCGTTGTTGATACGAGCCCATAAGCCATGTTCTGCCCGTGTTTCCTTCAGCTCGTCCAGCCGGCCCTGCAGCATATCACTGCTCAACACCCAGCTGGAATACATGCTGTCTGCCGTTTGCAGGATGCTACGGGCATCTTCTGTCGTTTCATTATGCAGACTCTCAAGATACCACTTGATACCGCCATCATTTTCATTGGAGATCTCTGTTTTATAAACATAGATCCCTCCTCTATAAATATCACTCGCTATAAAAGTATGCTCACCACTGGCATCATTTACCAGCAGCAAATGCAAGTCGTCACCCTGCCTTCTGCCGACTTCGCTGACCAGTATATTATACGTGCCTTTTGCATCACTGCTGCCGATAGACACGGTATCGCTTTGCCCCGTGCTAATATCGGCTCCCAGCACAAAAGTACCTCTGTCACCATTCAGCGTCCCGGTTTGTAATTTTTGGTAACCCGCTGCCTGCTCCATATCAATAACAGCATTATCACCGAAGTCGAGCCTGGTCAGATCACTATTGCCTGTCACTTTCCAAAAAGCACCGTTACGCAGCTTCATATTGATTTGTCCGTTACTTACAATGGCCGCCGCTCCTTCGTAATAAGAGTCGTCAGTCAGCAGATTTAGATCCAGCAGCCCACTGGTATGAGCTTGGATGTTGCCGGTCAGATAAACACTGCCGCTGCCTTCGCTGTTGACGGCAATACTGGCGCCGCTCTTATATGCTCTCAAAGCATAGCTTTGCCCCTTATTATCCAAAATAAGTCCTTTTTGAAAGTCAACTTTGCCGCCAGCAGTATAAACACCTACGCCTTGACCGACAGCATAAGTTTCTTTGGCATTACTTACACCAGTCTCGGCAACGATCTGCGCTGTTTCTTTAAAAACGATTTCCGCACTACCTGCACTATAGACCCCATACGCCGACCCGCTGCCGCTTTGCGCATGTACGGTAACAGCTTTATCTACTGTAACCTTACCGCCGGTATTAGCACTGATACCCATAGACGTACCTTTAGTACTGGTCGCTTTTATAGCCGCTGCTCCCTTAAGCTCAACATCGCCGTTACTGAAGCAGCTGATACCTGCAGCGCTGCCAGCACCGGCAACTTCTATAACGGTATTACCGCCGATCTGCGTCAAAGCACGATCGGACGATATCCCGCCATTATTATTGCTGTTGATACCTATAACGTTCCCGGTATCAGAAACAGCTTTGATCTGCGCATCTTCCACAACCTCAACCTTACCGCCGTTCCAGCTCCAAAGTCCTGTCACTGCGCCGCCATCACTTTTACCAGCAACCTTTACAGCTCCGTTCATCTTTACTTCAGCGCCGCTAAAGCCCTGCACGCCTCTGATTTCTCCGCTGCCGCTGACTACATCAACAGCCGTCAGACCAGTTACATCAATCAGACTGCCGCTGCCCGAAGCAAAAAGTCCATACCCATAGTCACCTGCGGTTTTGACGTTGACCTGCAAACCCTGCTGCGCCGTCAAGGATGAACCGTTTTGAATACATGCTCCGGCCGCCACATTTTTAGTGTTATTATTAGTCTCCGCCGTTAAAACTGCCTGCTTGGCAAAATTTATTTTGGCATCAGGAAAATATGCACATACAGCAACACAACCAACATAATCATCTAAACCATCATTATTATAGGCTGTGATCTGGGTCTCACCGCTGAAATTGATATTCGTCTTAATGGTGTCCGCTGGATTTACAAGACTGCCATCAACATAAATGCCAAAAGCACCGCCTGTTAAAATAGTCTTATCCGCCTCAAAATTCAATATATTATCTTTATCACGCTCTGTCACCGAAACAGCAGCGCCGCCAACAGTGCCATCAGCATCTGTAGTTTTGATGACGGTTTCCCTGCCTTTCAGCGTCAGACTGCCGCCAGCTACCTCGATTCCCGGACCACCTGTATCCCGCTTTCTATCCTCGGGATTATTTTCGATCAGTACACTGCCCTCAGTATTATCAAAACTGAAACTGCCGCCATTGACATAGATCCCCGTAGCCGAATTGATCTTCAAACTGTCGGCATTTTCAGTAAAAATAACTTTACTTGCCGCACCAGTAACCATTATACCCATGCTTGACTGTGTAAGATTACCTTCGCCGATATTAGTCACTGCATTGTCAAACACGATACTGGCGCCGCTATTAGCATGAATTGTATAGTTACTTTTTGGATATTCTGTCAGATCTGTCACATCCAGCGTCCCGCCGGTAAAAGTCAGGCTGCCGGTCGAACCAGTCGCCAAAATATTACCGGTATTTAAAGGGCTCACGCCAGTACCCTTGCCTGTCAGCGTCAGCTTGTCACCAACAGCTACCGTCACGGTCTTGCCGCTCACTTTGATTGGTTGAAAAGAGTTGCTCCCTTTATTCTCAACTGTGTTCTCCCCTGTAAAGGTATACTTCACTTCGCCGCTGACAATATCGACCTCTTTAATACTGTCATAATCTGTTTCATTGCCTGTAATTGCAGAATTATACTCTGTAGCACCGCCCTCTTTACAGACATTCATCAGCAATAAACTCAAAAGCACCGCTTTCCCTAACCTTTTTCTTGTCACTGTTTCCATCCCTTTCCCTTGTTACCGGTCAATTTTTACTTAAACAGTTATCTGTAAGAGCAAATATTTCGCTGTATCTGCAGCAGCTTCAGCAGCAACCGCACTTCCTCAAGCGAATACTGCTCCTGCCCCTCAGCATCAGTACCGCACCTGCTTTTACACTCACTTTTGCCTTTGTTTTCTGCCTCTTCACCTCCATCTGTACAATGTGCTCCAGCCCACTCGACCGCCGCAGCCCTATCCAGCAGTTCTTCGAGCGAACATCCTAAAACATTGGCGCTGCGTACCAGCAGCTTTAAGCTCACCAGCACGTTATTATGCTCAATATTGCTCAGATGCGTCTGGCTGATACCAAGCCGCTCGGCCAGCTGGTGCTGATTAAGCTGACGAACACTACGCAGCAGCTTGATATTGCTGCCGATACGCAGCAGGCATTTTTCATCGTACATCTTCCACCTCCACCTTCTATGTCTCTTGCACACTTTGGGTCAAAACATTTAAACAGGAGCGTTTTTATTTGTTCAGCATCAAAAATATTTGTTTCAATAATATTTATATGCATTATAGCACGTTTGTACCCCCCCGTAAGACACTTACTTTGAGCCTGTGTAAAACGTCTGCGAGTCTTGCCAGGCGCATTACGCCAGCGGCTTTAAAACTGTCGGCGTCTGCGCTTTTATAATGGCATTATTACCCGCATGTTTTAAAAGCTGCCTAAAACTATTGCCTAAATTTCACGTGCAGCGGCTGCCTGTGCAAGCCTGCAACAGTTTATCACCATAATAAAAACGCCTGCTTTGAAAGCAGGCACTGCAAAAATAAAACACGCACAATTTATTTGTGCGTGTTTTAGCTAACTTTAAATATCCAGTTTTTTTTCATGCAGCCACTTTTCCAGTAACACTGCTATTTCCTGATTATTCATATCCGAAAACGGAAAATGCGTGTTGCCTTTTATTCCTATTTCCGGTAAATGAACCACGGCAGCGTCGCCGCCGTGACGGTTGACAGCATCTGCAAATAAGCGAGCCATCTGTAAGCGCACGCGCCAATTATCCTTGTTCCATTCCGCTGTAGGCACAGCAGGAATGTTATCACCATAATAGATGACTATTGGTATTTTAGTCAGCTTCTGAAAATCTTCTAACGCTATTTCCCTTCCCGCTAAAGCTCCGAAAGGACTTGTGGTTTCCAGCGGTTCAGGTACCTCTCCTGCGGAAAAAATAAACCCGCTGCCCGGTTCATAGGCAACGACCGCACGGATTTCAGGATTTTTTATAGCTGCCAGCCAGCCCGGACCGCCCCCCTGTGAATGGGTAACTAAAATTCCCGGTCCAGATTTATCAAATACTGCAGCTACAGCAGCACTGATAATATTTTCATCAAATGCACCCGTATTGGGAGTCATTTGTCTGAAAAACTGATTTAACGCTTCCTGATTTTTTGAAAACTGTACTCCCTCAAAAAACTCGGGCCAGTTCCCCAACCTGAAATTGCTGAACCATAACTGGTCATAGGTGGCGGCACTGATATTTTCTGCCGCCGTTGACTGCCCCGCTCTACCGCGGCGAGGCTGATCAATAAGATAGGTGCTGTAGCCTTTGCCTAAAAAAATATTTTGAAACCCATCTCTGCCATCAGGGGTAGTTTCCCAGGTTTTAGCCGATTGCCCGGCACCATGCAGAAAAACTAACGGATATTTATGAGCTTTAGCCGGCTTTTGATAAAAAACATATGCGTGATCTCCGTGCAGCGACTGGCCGGACTGATCGCTCGGAACCCTGTAATTAAAACTTCCGTCAGATCTTACTACCGTGCCGCCGGCGGCAAAACTGCCCTGCTCGGCTATTAAAACTGGTTTTTCAAAGGCCTGAACTGATGTTGCTGCGGCAAACGTCAATACCATCAGCGCTAAAACTTTAGCCGCTTTTGCTTTAAGCACCTCTCTCACCTCACTTATCTGGTTTTAACGGTCCATAGAAATAAGCTGCTGTTGCGCCGCCATCAATCAAAAAATCTGCACCGGTGATAAATGCTCCCTGCTGGCTCAGCAGCAATTCGGCTACGTTGGCAACTTCATCCGCCGTTCCGGGGCGGCCTGCCGGGCATTTTGCAAACATATTTTTATAAAACTCTCCTCTGGGGCCGGTAAATTCATCAAGCGCAAACGGCGTTACGATAATGCCGGGCGAGATAGAGTTTATACGCGCACCTTTTACGCCCCATTTGATAGCTTCTGCCATTACACGTTTTACATTACAGCGTTTAGCCATTTGATACGCATGCAGTGTGTCTTTGATATTGGCCGGCTTTAATACTTCCAGCTGCAGCAGTTCTTCTGCCGGTGTAACAGCAAGCTGTTCGTCTGTTTCCGCACCTAAGGCAGCCATTCTGTGCCCAGACTGGCTGGATATCGTAACACCAGTACCACCAGCTTTGATCACTTTTCCTACTTCTTCCAACAAAACTGCTGTACCGTATAGATCCACTTTTAAAATAGTTTCGACAGAGGCCTGACTGGGTGAAACCCCGGCAGCATTGATAAGCATTGCGATCTCACCATATTTCTGCGCTGCAGCTATCATATTTAAAATTGATTTGCGCGAGGAAATATCCGCTTCTACCGCTACAGCGTCAAATCCGGCCTCAGCCATTATTTTAGTTACGGTTTGGGCGTTGTTTATATTTTTATCACTAACTACAATTTTTTTACCATGACCCATTCTTCTGGCGATCGCCAGGCCAATTTGTCCGGCACCAGTTAAAAGTATTACGTCCTGCATATACAAAAACTCCTTTCTTCAACATGCTGATACAATTTATTTTACTGCTGAATGCTGCTGGTTACAGATGTGCGCCGTAAAAATCCTGTAATTTGGCAACAAACTGATTTACATACTGCGGCTGATAATAAGTTTGGATATGGGTTGCTCCGTCTACTAAAAACAGTTCTTTCTCCTGGGTGCCGGTTGCTTTCTGGAAGGCTTCCTGCGACATATACAGCGAATCTGCTTTACTGCCGGCCATCATCAGCAGCGGCTGGTCAATCAGCTCGATATTATCGGTCGCATCCCACGACATCAGTTTCATTAAACTGCTGGTTGTATAAGCAAAGGTAGAATTGGGATGTCTGTGAGTTTTGCCATAATACATCATCCCTTCACGATAAAGGTCATTAGTTATTTTATTGATGCTTTCTTCCGTCAGCGCGTCAAAATCAACTGTGCCTGAATAAGCAATTTTACCAGTGGCGATTTCTTCTGCCCGCGCGTCAGAAGCCTGCTGCAGACGTTCCTGAACTGTATCCAGCTGGCTGTTCATATAGCCGTTCCTTCTTACCTGTCCGGAATTGAACATACTTAAGGTCGCAACTGCTTTAAAGCGTTTGTCTGATTTGGCTGCATTCAAAGTATAACCGCCTCCGCCGCAGATGCCTAAAACTCCCAGTCGCTCTTTATCTACCCCGGCATATTCGGAGATAAAATCTGCCATACCATGAATATCCTCTGTCCGAAAATAGGGTTTATCTATATTACGGGGCGTGCCGCCACTTGCTCCCTGATAGGCAGCATCGGCAGTGATCGTAACGTAACCGAGCTCGGCTAAACGCTGAGCATAAAGCCCCGCTACCTGTTCTTTTACCCCGCCATTGGGATGCGCTACTACTATCGCGGCATATTTTTTATCGCTGCTGTAATCTGCCGGAGTGTACACATTAGCGGCAATTTTTAAGCCGTGCAGCTTATACTTTACCGGATGAATATTTACCTGTCCGGCCACGTTTTTAGTTATCGCGCCCTGATAGACCAAACCGTATTTATTGCTTTCTTCTGCAGAAGCTGCCCCGCTGAAGCCAATGCCTAGCGCTAACACCAAACCAGATAATAGTAATTTTTTAGTAAATTTCATAATAACCTGTTCCTTCTTTCTTTATTTTTGCAGTAATAAACTGTCCAAAACCCGCTGTGCATTGCTGCCTGTTGCAGGGCCCGCTTTTTTATCCAGCAGCCTTACTGTTTCCTGCAGCTGCTCTGCGCTTATGCCAGTATTCATACTGACGCGCATATGCGAAGTCAGCTGGGCATTGACATTACCGATGCCTGCCAGCGCGCCGACTGTTGCCAGTTCTCTTTCCTGGCGGTTCAAAATATCACGTTCAAAAATATCGCCAAATAGATGTTCTTTCAGAAAGACGCCGATCACCGGAGCAAAATCATAGGTTCTGCCTGCCACGGGGCGGCCTACCAATTCGGTTTGAGTTTTTTCACCAATAGCATAGCGGTCACGTTTAGGATCTACCGGTGTTGCGTCACGGCCGATTTCATCGACGATACCGGCAGCCTTACGTTCATCTAAAACAGCGATCAAAGTATTGATGCCGTTCAAACTGCGCGGAAAACCGCAATAGGCATACATTTGTACTAAAACCTCTTTCACTTCATTGACAGTCATTCCATTGTCCAGAGCCTCGTTGAGCGCCGTTTTTAGATTAGACAGGTCGCCCTGGGCGGTAAAGGCAGCTACAGTAACGATACTGGCCTGCTTAGCAGTCAGCGCTTTTGCAGCAGCTGCTTCACTATTGCCGTTAAAACCTGCCATACACACTGCCAAAGTCAATAATAATAAACTTTTTTTTAACATTTCCTCACCTCATTTTATTTAGGATACTGCCTGTCAGTTACCGTTTCCAGCCAGGTAACGCCTTCGTCACTGACTTCAGATACCGCAATATGCGACATCGATGTATTGGAAGAAGCTCCGTGCCAATGCTTGACGCCCGGCGGACACCAGACAACATCGCCCGGGTACAGGGCAACTATTTCCCTGCCCCATTCCTGCGTATATCCAAAACCTTCTGTGACGATCAGCGACTGACCTGTAGAATGGATATGCCAGTTAGTTCTTGCTCCGGGGGTAAAGCTTACTACTGCAGCGTAAGTTTTCGAAGGGCTGTGGGCACTGAACAGACTGGTGGCCCAGGCTGTGCCTGTAAAATTTTTAGGGTTCGCCTGCACCGTCGCATTACTGCCGGCTTTCGTAACTGTCTGCAGCCCGGCGGTTTCCGCAGCGGCGACACTGCACAGCAGCAGCATCCCGGCAGCCGCTGCCATGATTTTTTTAGTTTTGCTTTTTAACATTTCTTCACCTCTTTTTATTTTTGTCTAAACCTGATAAAGCAATTTACTTTTTTGTTTTCATTTGTTATAATCAGCATAAATCCTCGAGCTAGCTCGAGGTCAAGGGTGTTGTTTGTGAACTATTTGTAAAATAAAACTCTGTTGGCTTGTTTGCTTTAGCACGGCTCTTTTAAGGAGGTAAATCATGAATTATACTATCGGCGAATTATCCAAAATAATGAATGTTTCTATCCATACCCTGCGTTATTATGATAATGAAGGACTGCTTCCCTTCGTACAGCGCAAACCGAACGGCCAGCGCATCTTTACCCATCGCGATTTGATTTTTCTTAATACCATCGAATGTTTAAAATCTACCGGTATGCCTTTGAAGGAAATAAAACAATATATAGAATGGTGTATCGAAGGTATGCCGACGGTACCACAGCGTTATGAATTATTTTTAGAGCGCAAAGCTATCGTAGAAGAACAAATAGCACAAATGCAGAAAATACTTGCAACAATAAATTACAAATGCGATTTTTATAAAAAAGCGATCGAAACAGGTAAGGTCGATATTTGCGAATCGGAACGTCAGCTGTTAGCGCAGAAAATTTTAGACGGAACGCTTTGAGCGTCTTACTTCCTGCTGCCCGTTCTCGCTCTGTTTCATAGTAAGTATATTTTTAGACAACGTTATAAATCCAGGCATAAAAAAACAGACATTCATTCTGAATGTCTGTTTTTCGTTAAATATTGAAACACCATGCTGCTACTTATTTCTCAACTTCTTCCCACTCGTCCTGCAAGTCATTTTCAATCGCTTTCCAGGCTCTGCCGAACTCTACTTCTTTAAAGAGAGCTGTCAGCCCGGTAATTTGTTTCAACCGCAATATTTCATCTTTGTCCATACCCAGATGCTTGGAGATCCAGGCATCCGAACGTCCCAGCTCATGCAGCTCGCTGATGATGTTGCTCATGAGGTCGACATCATGGGAACCCCTGGCCCGGTTATGCCTGATCGTACTCGCCATCCGGCAGTCGATGGGCTTATCGATGACCGATACCGGCAGCTTGCCGCCTTCCCGTTCGTAAATATCCTGATAGTCCAGCATAATGCGGTAACGGTGAAAACCGTCGACGATTATATACAGATCTTTTTCGTTGTCATAATAGCAAACGATGGGCATAGTGTAACCGTCTTCCTTGATGCTGTCATACAGCAGCTTCAGTTCCGGCGGCGCCACAGAGTTCGGATTATAGGTATTAGGCTCGATTTTTTCGATCGGTACAGAAATTATGTTGTAAACAGGACTGCTGAATTTCATTTTTCATCACAAACCTTACTGTATTTTTTCTTCAGAACATCTACCAGTTTCTGCTGCTGACGCGTCAGACCAAAGCCCATAAAGCGGCACAGGTGGTCGTTTTTCAGGATGCAGAAGCACATCCTCTTCCAGCTGGGGATATCTTTGGTAGATTTGATGTTGTCGGTATGGTCAGGTATTTTGCCGATAAAAACAATGCGGGAGTTTTTCATGACGGTGTAATTGGAAACGCCGTTGCGCCGGATATTATATCCGTGTTCCTCCAGTTCGCGGATAGTTTCTTCTTCCAGCCCGCCGCCCACTGTATGCCAGAATTCAATTGAGGTTTTGAATTTTTTGATATAGTTCTGCCTGAGCCTTGACGGCAGTGTTGCCAATAAAAAGCGGGTATATGATTCCCAGGTATGCCCTTCCGGCAGTGTGATATTTTTATAACCCATAGCTTTCGTTTTGCCATAAATAGCACCGAAATTAGCGCCCCGTACACGGCCGATAAGCTTGACCCAGATCTGAGGGTCGATGACCCGATACAGATTGAGGCTGTCTTTAGCATAATCATTGAAGGGCGAAGCAACACGCATTTGATCGGGCTTAAGCCCTGCCATATAATAAAGGTCGTACAGACGGTTATAATCATATTGAAACGTATAATTGGCGTGCCAGACATCGCTGGTACTCCAGTCATATATAGGCGAAGCCACCCAGACATTTTTGAACTGGTTGCTGATCCAGCAGGTTTCTTTGTAACCGTATTTTCGGTTCAAAAAACCGCTGTAACGCTGCAGCGATTCATCAGCGCGAATACCCAGCAGGCACACTGTTTTCTTATCGCCGTGCGCAATACGGTACCACCTGCCAAACTGTTTGGCCAAATCTTCCTGATGCATACGGTAACGATATGTCGTCATCGGGTTATTTTTGATGTTGATCACATATTTATGCTGAGGCATCGGCCTGACCCAGGCATCTTCTTTGGTGTTGTCCCAGGGATACCAGTACATTTCGTAGCTGCTGAGCGCCGTCCTTGTCGCCATCGGCAGGCAGACCCAATACGGCTCCACATCTTTTTCGATCCGTGCAAAGGTCCTTTCGACGTATTCTGTGGTAGCGCTGTACTGCGCTTCAAAATCCTGATGAAAAACGCCGATGCGTTTATCCGGATAATGTGCCTTTTGAAAATCAAGCACCAGATTGAGCAGCAGACCACTGTCTTTACCGCCGGAAAATGATACAAAGATATTATCAAATTCCTCAAACAGGAACTTTAAGCGACGCTGCAGCGCTTCATATACATTTTCGTTTAAATATTCCCTTTTCATCATAATTCTATCCCTAGACTTTCAAATTTATATTCATTGCAATAATAATATATTATATATTATATGTCAGTTCGATTCAACACACCCGAAACAGTCTTTATCAATAGCTTTAAAGCTGCTGCAAAGGTTACTTTCAAAGGCATTTTACTGTTCTTGCGTGCATAAAATCAGAATGCAGATACCTGACGAAAAAATTTTTTGGTGCTTTTATAAGGTCAAATTATATTTTATGATGTTTGTTATTATAAATATTTAAAAAGCCTTCTAATTAATAACTTTTCCTGTGTATGCAGTATTTTGTATCTTTTAATTTCGACTGCACTGTGCTAAAATAACAGTAAGGATATTAGTTATTACAAGGAGGTTTGTTATGAATACCACACCTGTTAAAATCGTAGAAACTGTTCTGCGCGATGGTCATCAGTCTCTGGCGGCTACCAGAATGCGTATTACCGATATGGTTCCTGTTCTGGAGGAACTTGACGATATGGGCTATTATGCCCTAGAGGCCTGGGGCGGCGCTACTTTTGACGCCTGCCTGCGCTTTTTAGATGAAGATCCGTGGGAACGCCTGCGTACTTTAAAAAAACATTTACCCAAAACACCGATCCAGATGCTGCTGCGTGGTCAGAATATTCTGGGCTACAGCCATTATGCCGATGATGTTGTAAAAGAATTCGTTAAACGTTCTGTCGATAACGGCGTTTCCATTATCCGTATTTTTGACGCTTTAAACGACACCCGCAATATGGAATGCTCGATGCGTGCCGCTAAAGAAGCAGGCGCACACGTACAGGGTGCTTTTGTTTATACTATCAGCCCCTACCATAAGGACGAAGACTTTTTAAAGGTTGCCCAGGAGCTGGTGCAAATGGGCGCCGATTCGATCTGCATCAAGGATATGGCAGGACTGCTGTCGCCGTATAATGCCGAAAAACTGGTACGTACGCTCAAATCGCAGCTTACCGTGCCGATCGATATCCATACCCACTTTACCAGCGGTATGGGCGATATGACTTACTTAAAAGCTATCGAAGCCGGCGTCGATATGATCGATACCGCTTTATCTCCGTTCGCACAAAGCACCGGCCAGCCTTCTACCGAGGCTATCGTCGCTACCCTGCAGGGGCAGCCCCGTGATACCGGTATCGAACTGAACAGGCTGCATAAGGCTGCCGATTATTTCCGCGGCGTCAAAACACAGCTTGTTAAAGATTTTGGCCTGAACGACAATATTCCCATCGATCCTAAGGTACTCACCTTCCAGATCCCCGGCGGTATGCTGTCGAATCTGCTGAATCAGATGAAGGAAATGGGTTCTGCCGATAAATATCCAGAATTACTGGAAGAAATGCCGCGTGTACGCGCCGAGCTTGGTTATCCGCCGCTGGTGACACCTACCAGCCAGATCGTAGGCTCTATGGCTGCTTTGAACGTCACTTTAGGCCGTTACAAGATGATCCCGAATGAAGTCAAAGACCTTGTGCGCGGAAAATATGGCCGCACACCTGCGCCGATCGATCCTGAAGTCAAAAAACTGGCTATCGGTGACGAACCGCAGATCGATCATCGCCCTGCTGACGATATTGCGCCGCAAATGGAAAGCCTGAAGGCTAAACTGGCTGCTGCCGGCTATCCCAACGCCGACGTCGACGATGTTTTATCTTATGCCCTGTTCCCTGATGTTGCTTTAGCCTATTTCAAAAAACACCGTTGACCTGAATACACAAAAGCCGTATGTCATAAGACATACGGCTTTTTTATGTATTTTATGCGTTTATGGCTTTTTCTTCTGCCTGCTGCAGCTTTTCTTTTGCTATTTCCAGCATCAGCTTGATCCTGTTCATTTGATTGACCTGGCTGGCATCAGCGTCACAATCAAGCGCAATGATATTCGCCTGAGGATCAGTGCGCAGAAGCTCGCGGATCATGCCCTTGCCGGTAACATGATTCGGCAGGCAGGCAAACGGCTGCAGGCAGACGATATTATCTATGCCGCTGCGCAGCAGCTTGGCCATCTCGGCAGTCAGCAGCCAGCCTTCGCCGGCCATATTGCCGGTAGAAAGATGTTTTTCTGCCAAAGCGATCAAGGCCGATAAAGGTTCATAGGCACTGAAACGTTTACTCTTTTGCAGCGCTATATTCAGCGGCTTGCGGTAATAATCCAAAAACTTCATAAATAATTTGGACTTGATCACATTGCCCAGCGTTCCGTCCAGCAGACGGCGTTTGACCTGTTCGTCATAAGCCGCATACAGGAAGAAGTCCATCATATTCGGCAGTATGACTTCGGCGCCTTCAGCTTCAAGATAGCTGACGATGTTATTGTTGGCAACCGGATGATATTTGACCAGTATTTCGCCGACGATGCCTACCTTGGGCTTGCGCACATTATCACGCAGCGGCAGCACATCAAAGGCAGCAGTCACCCGTTTGATCGTCTGTTCAAATGATAAGCCAGTCAAGCCTGCCAGGCTGTCCTTGCAAAGCTGTGACATCAGTTTATACAAAGCATCGGCCGCGCCCTTTTCCTGCTCATAAGGACGTACGCGATGCAGCAGCTGCATCAGTAAATCGCCATACAGCAAGCCTTTGACCATATCCTTCAGCAAATGCCACGACAGCGAAAACCCATCGCTTTTTTCACCATACAGCGAAAAAACAGGTATACTGCCAAGCCCTGCATCACGCAAAGCGCGGCGCATCAGAGCGATATAGTTGGTCGCGCGGCAGGCGCCGCCCGATTGGAACAGAGCGATACTGGTTTTATTCAGGTCATATTTTCCCGACGTCAACGCCCGCAGCATCTGGCCAATAACCAGGATTGCCGGATAACAAATATCATTATTGACATATTTCAGACCTAAGGCTACTGCTTCCCGATCCGGCAGCGGCGCGATCTCCAGCTTGTATCCGGCACGGCGCAGAGCAGTTTCCATAAACTGGAAGTGCACTGGTGAAAGCTGCGGCGCCAGGATAACGTGTGTATTCCGCATTGTTTTTGAAAACGACGGCGGTATATAAGCAGGTATGTCTGTTTCCTGATGTTTATCAATACGTTCGCGCATGGCCGCCAGCAAAGAACGGATACGGATACGTGCGGAACTGATATGGTTGATCTCGTCGACCTTCAGTAAGGTATACAGCCTGTGATGACGCTCTAAAATCTCTTTTACTACGTCTGAGGTGATGGCATCAAGCCCGCAGCCGAAGGAACTGAGCTGAATCATCTCTAATTCCTTATGTACAGCCACAAATTCTGCTGCCCGATAAAGCCGGGAATGCCACGACCACTGGTCAACAACTACAGGCAACTGCCCTTTAAGGCTTTCCGGCAGGTCGGCAACCGCATCTTCCGAAATGACTGTTAAACCAAAGGAGGCGATCATCTCCGGCAAACCGTGGTTGATTTCCGGATCTGCGTGATACGGACGCCCTGCCAAAACTACGGCATGCCCATGCCCGTCCAGCACTTTTTGCAGCAGCTTGTGCCCCATATCTCTGATTTCCTGCTTGTAGCTAAGCTGTTCGGTACGTGCTGCCTGTACGGCAGCTTCCAGTTCCTTATGCTTCAGGCCTTCCTGACGGAAAACTTCTGCCAGACGTTCTGCCAGGCGTTTATCATGGTACAGCGGCAGGAATGGATGCATAAACTCAACATCGGCCGCCCGCAGCTCTTCCATATTGGCGTAGACACTTTCGGCATAGGTTGCTACGACCGGGCAGTTATAGCAGTTATTGGCTTTCTGACATTCTTTTTCATTGTAAGGAACACAGGGATAGAAAATCTTTTTGACCCCTTTTACCAGCAGATCATGGATATGTCCATGCACCAGCTTGGCCGGATAACAGAGTGAGTCGGAAGGTATGGAGGCCATGGCCGATTCGTACAATTCCTTTGACGACGGGCCCGACAGCTCGACCCGATAGCCCAGCCGGGTAAAGAGCGTGAACCAGAAGGGATAATCCTCGTACATGTTCAAAATCCGCGGTATGCCGATGACACCGCGCTTAGCGGCTTCTAACGGCAGCGGTTCGTAATCAAAAACCCGGTGGTATTTATATGCATACATATTAGGCGCGCTGGTATTGGTCATTGGCAGCCCCGCACCGCGCGGGCAACGGTTGCCCGTATGAAACACTCCTGCCGGGAAGTAGTGAGCAGTTACCAAACAATTATTACCGCAGCCGCCGCAGCGATAGCTTTTACTGCGGTAGTCAAAAGCAGACAGTGTTGTGGCATCTACCAATGTCGATTTTTCCAGACAGCGGTCGTGCGCCAGCAGCGCAGCGCCAAACGCACCCATCAGCCCTGCAATATCCGGTCTGATGACTTCTTTGCCTGTCAGCTGTTCCATAGCACGCAAAATAGCATCGCTGTGGAAGGTGCCGCCCTGCACGACGATGGTATCACCAAGCTCGCCTGCGTCACGCAGACGAATAACTTTATAAAGCGCATTTTTAACAACGGAAATAGCCAGCCCGGCTGCAATATCGCCAATGGCCGCACCGTCCTTCTGCGCTTGTTTTACTTTAGAATTCATAAAAACAGTACAGCGTACACCCAAATCAACGGGTTCTTTAGCTGTTAAAGCCAGCTTGGCAAATTCACCAGCGTCAAGCCCCAGCCCCTGCGCAAAGTTTTCGATAAAAGAACCGCAGCCGGCACTGCACGCTTCATTCAGCATCAGGCGGTCAGGAATACCATTTTTCACAAAAAAGCATTTGATATCCTGTCCTCCGATATCGATCAAAAAGGAAACCTGCGGCGCAAAAAACTGTGCCGCCCGTAAATGTGCTACGGTCTCAACTTCTCCGAAGTCAGCGCCAAAAGCGACCTTCATCATTTCTTCACCGTAGCCGGTAACAGCCGCTCCGCCGATCACAGCCCCAGCAGGCATTTTTCCGTACAGATCCTTTAAGGCAGCAGCGGCGATCTGTACCGGATTGCCGTTATTACCGCTGTAATAAGACCACAGCAGTTTGTTATCCTCTGAAAGCAATGCCATTTTTAAAGTTGTCGAACCGGAATCGATACCCAGATAACATTTACCGTTATATGCGGCCAAAGCTTCACGCTCTACCTGATGCTGGGCATGTCTGCAGCAGAATTTTCCATAATCAGCTTCATCTGCAAACAGCGGCGGCAGTTTTGCCACTGCGTCCAGCGGCGCATCGTTCACTTTTGCCAGGGCCTGCAGCAGCTTTTCTTCGTTAAAAATCTCGCCGTCCTTACCTGCCAAAGCAGCACCGATAGCGACGAAGCAATCCGCATCTTCAGTTATCAAAGCTGCGTCAGCCTGCAATTTTAAAGTAGCAATAAACTGCTTGCGCAGCTGCGGTAAAAAGTGCAGCGGGCCACCCAGGAAAGCAACTTTGCCGCTGATTGGACGTCCCTGCGACAAATTGCCGATCGTCTGATGAACTACCGCCTGCAAAACCGAGCCGGCAATATCTTCTTTAGAAGCACCGTCGTTGATCAGGGCCTGCACATCAGTTTTAGCAAAAACACCACAGCGTGAGGCGATCGGATAAATACGCTTGCAGCGTTCTGCCATACTGCCAAGTCCGGCAGCGTCAGTACCCAAAAGCGATGCCATATGGTCGATAAACGCGCCTGTGCCGCCGGCACAGACACCGTTCATACGCTGTTCCGACGAACTGCCCAGCCAGGTTATCTTGGCATCCTCACCGCCTAATTCAACTGCTGTTTCCGCTTCTGGCAGCAAAGAACGAAGCGCCGCGCGACAAGCAATAACCTCTTGTACATGCGGCACCCCCATACGTTCGGCAAATCCAAAACCAGCCGAACCGGTCAATATCAACGAAAATTCCCTGCCGTCAATAATAGCGAGAATTTTCTGAATCTCTTGTAAAAATGCAGTGCTGGGATCTGACAAATGGCGAAAATAATCTTTAAAAATTATTCGCTCCTTTTCATCTAAGACCACAAATTTGATCGTAGTCGAACCAATATCGACCCCTAAATGATAAATCATCTTCTGCATATAAAATCCCCCTGTCAGGAAGCAGCGTCTCTTCCTGTAGCCACAAAACTTAAAGTCAAAGTCCCCAATGGTTACAAACCTGCTTTAAGCCCGCTGTTTCTGCGCTTTATCCCCTGTATAAGCAATCATTTGCAAAGCATATTTATTTCTGTTACTTAATTCAATAAAAGGCAGCTTTTTTATAATTATATACCTCTTTAACTGGTATTATCAATGGTTTCGGCAACAAAAAGCAACAAAAATACTCCATTTGTCGGATTAATAAATTACAAAATATCAAGGATAAGTAAAAACAGGATTTTACCAAATCTCTATGGATACATATAGAAACGGCAGCTTTTTTAAAAAGCTGCCGTTGGTGATGCTTTTATTCAATTACAGGGCTTCTTTAAAGGCGCTGCCGCCCACAAATTCACGTAAAATAGAGTTTTTGGGAATCAGCTCTTTATCCAGCGGTGTCACATGGCTAAGCAGTCCAAGCAGTCTTTGCGCGTTAGTATAGACCGCTTCTGTTTCCGGTACGCCCTGCAGCAAAGGCTCGGCATACTTTTTCAATACTGCAAACTCATACACCAGTGTGGTATTAAAAATAATATCTGCTTCTTCCTGGAATGGGAAAATATATTTTTCTTCCCCACGGCGCACATCGTCCCACAGCTTCAAAGTCATCAGCGCGTCATGCGAACGGAACTGCGAATCACGCACCAGCCGGCGCAGCAAACGCATATCGGTAGTCTGGATACGGTTGTAATCATCCAGCGACATCGGCGTCAGGGCACTGATATAGACTTTCAGTTTATTACGGGCCGGAACAACGGCAGAAATACGTTCGTTCAAGCCGTGGATACCTTCGACGATCAGCACAGAGTTATCGCTCAAAGTCAGCTCACGGCCACGGTATTCGCGCAGTCCGGTACGGAAATTGTATTTGGGTATTTTAACTGTTTCACCTGCCAGCAGACGCTTCAAATGGTCATTGAATAATTCCAGATCGATCGCTTCGACGCTTTCAAAATCATAAGATCCATCCGCTTTGCGCGGTGTATTCAAACGTTCTTTATAATAATCGTCCATCGATATCGGCACAGGTCTGAGACCATTGACTACCAGCTGGATGCTCAATCTTTGTGCAAAGGTCGTTTTCCCTGAGGAAGAAGGACCGGCAATCAACACGAGATGTACGTCTTTGCCTTTATCAGTGATTTCATCAGCTATGGCGGCGATCTTTTTTTCATGCAGCGCCTCAGCCACCTGAATGATCACTCCGGCATGGTCCTCTTTTATAATGCGGTTCAGCTTGGCAACAGTATTGCATTGCAGCATAGTTGACCATTCTTCCATCTCGTGGAACATTTTATTGAGTTTGGGGCTGTCAACAAAAACATCCAGTTCGTTCTGACCCGTTTCCGGATAATTGATAACGATGCCGTTTTCGTAGTTTATCAGTTCAAACAGCTTCAAATAACCGCAATCCGGCAGCATCGGCCCGAAAAAATATTCCATATGGCCCTTCAAGGTATAACAGGTCAGCAGTAAATCATCATCAATAGCGTGCAGCAGCTCCAAGCGGTCAGCTTCGTTCCGCTCGCATAAAATTTTTTCAGCTTCTTTTTTATTTATATGTTTATAAATGATCGGTTCAGACTTGGCTGCCAGCTCTTTCATATAGTCTTCCAAGGCCTTTAAATCGTAGTTGCTGAGTACGATATCGTTAGTGATTTCGCAAAATAAAGCGCTGCCCAGGGAATTACGGGCCTCAATTTTTACTTCCGGCCGCAGCTCTTTGATAGCTACCAGAAAAAGGAACAGCAGGCTGCGCACATAAACGCGCATCCCCTCCTCCGTATCCAGCGTTATAAAATCAACTGTACCATTTTCAAAAACAGGCTTTTGCAGATCAGTACCAATGCCATTGAAAATACCTTCCACGATCGGGCTTTGATAGTTAGCAGCAAAGTCTCTGCTGACTTCCAACAGCGTCGTTCCTGCAGGATACTCTCTGATAATATTGTTGGGTAATGTCAATTTAATTTTCATAAATACTCCTTATGGGAAAAAAGACCGGAACTTTTTTAGCTCCGGTCTTTGATTGTTATCAATGCTTATTTTTCTACAGCCTGCATTGCAGCCTGTACTTTTGCAGCCATACCGGCGATCTTTTTAAGCGGTACTGCGCAAACGGCAATACGTACACCTGCAGCCAAAGGAACAGCAAAAATATTGTCTTCGTGCAGTTTATCACAGATAGCATCGGGATTTTTTGCCGGAATGGACAGGAAGAAGCCTGCTACATAAGGCAGCATCGGCAAGCCGCATTCTTCGGCTTCTTTTGTGAACAGGTCGGCACGTGCTTTGATCATTTGATAATAATCGTCACGCTCTTTTTCGGTAGCGGCAAGCAGTTCCGGGTCACTGTAAATATTAGCCAGAGTTTTCATTGCCGGACGGTTGATGTTGGACCAGGTCGCACGGCTGGTATATTGGTTGATGGCGGCAAATTCTTCAATGATTTCCTTAGAAGAAGAAACGCCGATCATAGCGCCGGTGCGCTGGCCATAAAGTGTAAAGCCTTTAGACATACTGTATGCCACAATACTGAGAATGTTAGCAGGCAGATTAGAAAGCTTTTTGAAGATCTTACGAACTTCTTCTTTTTCGCCGGCATAATCAATATATGCTACGTCTAAAAGCAGCGTTACAGTTTTATCAGTACCTGCAGTCGCTTCTTTGATGATGTCGATAACGCCCTGCAAGTCTTCTTCACTGAGGCTGTAGCCAGTAGGGTTATGAGCCGGAGTGTTGATCATGAGCAGCAGGCTTTTCTGTTTGCCCAAAATCTCATTGACTTTGGCTTTTAAAGCCGGCAGATTGTATTTATTATTTTCATCCAGCATTTTATAAGTATCCAGCTTACGTCCCATATCCTGACACAAAACCTTATACGGTCCCCAGTACCAGTCGGATGTCAGCGCGGTTTCACCTGCGTCCATATAGTTCCAGATAGTATGATGGATAACACCTGTACCGCCGGCAGTAGCAACAGCGGCGATATAGCCTTCAGGACTGGAAGTGCCGAAAGCAGCAGTAATAACTTTTTCAAGATAATCAGGCAGTCCGGAAATAGGAGCGTAGGCGATCAGCTCGTTTGTCGCAAGACCACGGTAAACCTTTTCGATAGTCGGCAGACAAACAAGTTTTTCATCTTCGTCTAAAATAGCGCCGATAGTGGCATTGGTTACTTTGTCAGCACCGTATTTAGCTGCTGCGGCAACGGCAGCGGCATTAGCGCCGAAAATTTTATCCTGGGCAGATTTTCCTTTAGCATGATTAGCTGCAATACTAGTGATCATTGGTAAAAGGCCTCCTTAATTTATATAAGTAACTTTGCTTGCTTTTTATTTTGCGCCTTCCGGGAAGAAATGCTCGTGGATAGCGTTCACAGCGGTTTTAACGTCCTTTTCCGGCACCAGGCAGGAAACGCTGATCTCGGAAGTACTGATAACGTCGATATTGACGTTGGCTTTAGCAAGCGCACCGAACATACCTGCGGCAATACCGGGGCTGCCCAGCATACCTGCGCCAACGATAGATACCTTGGCAACATTGACTTCAATGTCAGCTTTATCAAAATGCATCGTTTCCTTCAGGCTTTCAATAACGCTCATCGCTTCTACCATATCGGTTTGGGTAACGGTAAACAGGATGTCATTTTTATGGTCGGTAGCGCTTGCGCTTTGAACGATCATATCGACATCGATATTGGCTTCAGCCAGAGCCGAGAAGATTTTATAGGCAATGCCCGGTTCGTCGCTGACACCGCGAACGGCGATTTTTGCGACATTAGTATCGTGCGCTACACCGCGAATAACAAAGTTTTTCTCTTGCACTGTGTATTCCTCCCTAATAATAGTTCCGGGTACGTCGTTAAAGGTAGAACGTACATGGATGGCAACGCCGTTGTGCTCACCATACTCTACGGCGCGCGGCTGCATAACGCCTGCACCCAGGCGGGCCAGTTCCAGCATTTCCACAAAAGTGATCTCGTCCAGCTTCTGCGCTCCCGGTACGATACGTGGATCAGCGGTATAAACACCGTCCACGTCAGTATAGATATCGCACATATCAGCTTTCAGACCTGCCGCAATCGCAACAGCAGTAGTATCGCTGCCGCCGCGGCCCAAAGTTGTGATCTGTCCCAAGTCAGTAATGCCCTGGAACCCGGCAACGATAACTATCTTGCCTTCGTCCAGAGCCTGCTTGACCTGACAGGCCTGTACGTCTAAAATACTGGCTTTAGAATGCTTATCGTTCGTTTTGATACCAGCCTGAGCACCGGTAAAGGATACTGCGGGCTGTCCTTTGGCACAGAAAGCACTGGCCATCAGGGCAATGGAGACCTGCTCGCCTGTCGCCAGCAGCATATCCAGTTCTCTTTTCGGCATTTCGGGATTGACTTTAGCAGCTAAAGTCAGCAAATCATCAGTATGGTCGCCCATAGCGGAAACAACTAAGACGATTCTGTCGTCCGGTTGACGTTCGCGCAGAATCCGGTCAACGATACCATGCATCTTCTCAGGTGTCGCAACCGAGCTGCCGCCAAACTTTTTCACTAGTGTAGCCATTTACTTCCCCCCATTTGTTAACTTGCTACCCGGAAAAATCCATTCCAAGCGCACAGAAAGCATATATTTTCACTAACTATTATCACATTATTTAGTCTTTCGGTCAATATCTTCTACAAAATTTTCTTGATTGTATTACATTTTTACACAAAACTGCCTTTTACAGATAAATTACCGTCGCACCGGCACCGCCTTCATGCAGCGAAGCCAGCTCCAGTCTTTTGACCGCACGGTGCGCGGATAAATAGGCAGTCAGTCCGGCACGTAAAGCACCTGTTCCCTTGCCGTGAATGATACGCAGCTCCGGCAAACCTGCCAGCAGTGCATCGTCGATGCCTTTATCTACGGTCGGTATCGCTTCTTCGATCGTCATACCACGAACATCCAGTTCCTGTCTGGTAGAAGCAGTACGTGTGACCAGCATATCATGGGCATACCCCTTGCGTTTTTTAGGCCGCAGATCTTCGCTCACTTTGGTCTTACCTTTTACCAGCAGGCAATTTTTAGCAGGCACGTTAGTTTTTAATATACCTACCTGCACTGTCACATCGCCGCCGTTAACAGCAACAATCGTACCATTTTGACGCAGTGAAGGTAAAAAGACAGTCTGCCCGACTTTGGCAGTTTCTTTTGACAACGGCGTACCTTCCGGCAATGGCGCATCTTCACTGAACTGTTTATTTAACTGTTTGCGCGCGGCTTCTGCAGCAGCTTCCAGTTTTTTCGCATCAAAGTCAGCCTTCATTGAGCGCAGCTCTTTTAAAATAGCTTCCGATTCCCTACGGCTGCTGCGGTAAATCTCATCAGCCTGTTCACGGGCTTTACGCAGCATTTCGTTCTTGCGGCGGTCAAGCTCCTGTTTCTGCTTGTGCAGCTCCTGCTTAATCCGCTCACTTTCCAAACGCAGCATTTGTATTTCTTTGTTCTGCGATTCATATTGGCGGCGTTCGCCTTCCAGCTCGTGCAATACATCTTCCATATGCACATGTTCCTGATCCAGCAGTTTACCGGCATTTTCAACAATCTCTTCCGACAGTCCCAGCCTTCTGCTGATATTGAAAGCATTGCTGCTGCCCGGAACACCCATCAGCAATCTGTAGGTCGGCCGCAGACTGACAGGATCAAATTCCACGCTGGCATTTTCCATTCCCGTATGTCCATAAGCAAATGTTTTCAATTCGCTGTAGTGTGTCGTGATCATTGTCAGCACGCCCTGTTCATGCAAATGCTCTAACATCGCCATAGCCAGGGCAGCACCTTCGTTAGGGTCAGTACCGGCACAGATTTCATCCACCAGTACCAGATCACCGCTGCGCACTTCATTTAAAATCTCTACCAGATTGGTCATATGTCCGGAAAAAGTACTCAGGCTCTGCTCAATGCTCTGCTCATCACCAATATCGGCATAAATAGCTCTGAAAACCGGCATTTTAGCACTGCGGGCAGGTAAAAACAAGCCGGCCTGCGCCATTAACGCAAACAGCCCGACCGCTTTTAGAGCTACGGTTTTACCGCCGGTATTTGGACCGGTGATCAAAAGCGTATTAAAATCTCCGCCCAATTCTATATCCAGGGGCACTACTTGACTTTGATCCAGCAGCGGATGACGTCCCTGCACGATCTCGACTTTGCCGCCTAAATGCAGCATTGGCCTTACGGCTTTCTGAGCCTGCGCCAAATAAGCACGGGCACAGATAACGTCAAGATTTGTAAGAGTCTCGACGCCGGCAGTGAGCAGATCACCGTCTGCCCCGACGCTGCCGGACAGCTGCCTCAGAATCCGTTCTATTTCCTCTTTTTCTTCGGCCATATATTTTTTGATATCATTATTCAGGTTGACAACGGCCATCGGCTCAATAAACAGGGTTGCTCCACTGCCGGACTGGTCGTGAACGACGCCCGGAAAATTGAGTTTATATTCCTGTTTGATCGGAATGACATATCTGTCTCCGCGCATAGTTACCAGCGCGTCCTGGAAATATTTTTGATTATTAGGATCGTGCAGGACTTTTTCCAGCTGTTCACGCACACGGTTTTTCGCTATCTGAATGCCAGTCCGTAAGCCGCCAAGCTTTGTCGAAGCACTGTCTTTGATCTCGCCTTTTTCAGAAATAGCATTCTCCAGTTGTTTTTCCAGACGCGGCAGCGGCTGCAAAGTTTCGGCATAGGCTGCCAAAGTCGGTGCCAGCTCACTCTCCTCCTGTAAAAAGGTCTTGATCTGACGGATCGCCGCAGCCGTACTGCCGATCTCCATTAAGGTTTCAGCTTCCAGCACAGCCCCTAATTGGGCATGCTTAACAGCAGCCACAATATTATGCGCGCCGCCAAAGGGGAATCTTTTCCCTTCATCCAGCAGGCGCAGTGCCTCGGCTGTTTCCTCCTGCAAGCGCTTAACGATACTGAACTCACTTTCTGTGCGTATCGCTAAAGCCTGCGCCTTCCCCAGCGAGGTGGCAGTTTTGCTGGCCAGCAGCGCTTTTACTTTATCAAATTCTAATGTCTTAACAGCAAATCTTGCCATAATTACTCCTTATAATACGCCGCGGAAATAATGCCCCCTGGTCGTATGCGGCAGGTTTTCCGCAACTTCGCGGTCACCTCGCAGCACTTCCTTATACAGCGTTACTAATGATGCAGTTTCTTCATTAGTATAATTACGCGCGTCTAAACGCAGACGGCCAACGCCGATACTTTCCATATGCTTGATATTGGTCAGCATCGACAGGTCATGCGCATTTAAAATATGCATTCGGCAGTTCTGATCGGTAACTATAGGAAACTTCGCATCCTTGCGGTCGCTCAAAAACAACTGCTCCCGGCAGTTAAATTTACAGGCGCCCTGATGCAGATCACCTAAAAAGCTGCCGCCTACACAGTATTCCGAAACCATCATTTCAATCCGACCCTGCACCATACATTCCACAGGAACGGGGCTGACTGCGGCTAAATGTTCTACCTGCGCCATTGTCAGCTCGGCTGACAGGGTTGCTCCCACGGCGCCCTGTTCACGCCAGAATTCCAAATTCTGATCGTTATAAATATTCAAAGACATATCCGCCCACAAAGACAGCCCGCTGTATTGCTGCGCCAGCTGCCACAAGCCGTTGTTGCTGATATAAACAGCATTGGGCTTCAACTGCTGCCAATAGGCAAACAGCTCTGCAAAATAAGGCAGCTGTCCTTCTTTAACAATACGCGGTGTCGCTATGGCCCATTTTTTACCATAATTTTGAGCAAGACCGGCAACTTCGGCATAAGACTGCCTCGGCAGCTGCCTGCTGCTGAAAATATCCCCGCCAAAAATAATATAATCAGCGCCTCCTGCCAAAGCAGCCTGTGCTTTAGCAACAGTATCGGCATGCACAGTCAAAAGCGCATGTTTACTGCGGCTGATTTTTTCTGCAGGAACCAGATCACGCGGAACTTTATGACGTTGTACACGCATCGGTGCAAAAGCCTCCAGACGTGCAGTATCTAAAGCTTCGACAGCTAAACGGCGAGCCTCGTTGATCTCGCTCATCGGCACCATTACGTTTTCATCACATTCAAGCACCAAGTCTGACAGCTCATATTCAGTCGTGCCCAGTCTATCTACCTGTTTACGCACAGTTTCCTCATTTAAAGCATGCTTGCGGGCAGCTTCTACAATAAACTGCGTTTCACCATAGCCTGTATTGCCCTCGTCATCAGTCAGCAGCACCGTCATTGGATTGCCTGCTCTTGCTGTTACTAAAGCACTTACAGGGATACGGCGTTTGGCCTTCTCACCAAAGAACTGTGCGGCATATGTCATCAGACGGTTATCAAAGGTTCTGAAAACACGGTCATTCATTTTAATGCCATGCGGCACATCGATAGTGACCTGCGAACCTGCGGCAGCCACAGCTACTTCCTGTCCGTTCTGTAAAAGTGACGTCACAGTAGTGCCAACACGACCACCCACGCTGACCCAAAACTCTAAGCCATCATCCAAATGCAATTCTTTATCAAGTTTCAGTGTCGCTTTGTTAGCAGCTTTATCAAGCTTAACAACACGCCCCACCAAAACACCGCGATTGTTTGGCCGGCGGTCGCTCATCATTTCCCTGCCGGGCCGCTCCAGCAGATAAGCAGTTGTAAAATCACGATTAAAGATCTGTTCAATATTGGCAAAATCTTCTTCCGGCACCTGATAATCACCGCCAAGATAACTGTCGATAGCCCTGCGATAAGCATCGACAACTACGGCTACATATTCAGGACGCTTCATACGTCCTTCGATTTTATAGGATGTTACACCGGCTTCGATCAGCTGCGGTAAAATATCCAAAGTATTCAAGTCCTTAGGACTCAAAAGATATTGCCCTGCGTCTTTGCCGCTCAGCAGATCTTCTCCTGCTTCATTGACCAGCTTATAAGGCAGACGGCACGGCTGGGCGCAACGTCCGCGATTGCCGCTGCGGCCGCCGATCAGGCTGCTCATCAAACATTGACCTGAATAACATACGCACAAAGCTCCATGAATAAAAACTTCTATTTCTGTATCTGTGCCATAACAGATCGTATTTATTTCTTCCAGACTCAACTCGCGCGCCAGAACAACACGTTCCATACCGGCTTCAGCAGCAAGCTTAACACCCTCGGAATTAGTAACCGTCATCTGCGTACTGGCATGCAAAGGCAGGGCCGGCACTATTTGCCGGGCCAGACGGATCACACCCAGATCCTGTACGATAATACCGTCGATGCCCACATTACTCAAAAACAGCAGATAATCAGCCAATTCGCCCAGCTCACTGTCATCGACCAGCGTGTTGACAGTGATATACAGTCGCACACGGTGCATATGAGCAAAGTAAACAGCCTTCTGCATTTCTTCACGGTCAAAATTACTGGCATACTGACGTGCGCCAAAAGCTTTGCCGCCCATATATACAGCATCAGCACCGGCATTCACCGCCGCTTCCAACGCTTCCCAGCTCCCGGCAGGAGCGAGCAGTTCGATGGTTTGCTTTTTCATTAACTAAAAACCTCTTCTCTAAATATCCTTCGCCGCTTTCAGCAAGGCTTCATATTCACGACGTAAGGTATATAACTCTCCCGCCAGATCCAACGCCGCCCATACAGCGACTTTGGAAGTTGTGACCAAATGCTGGCTTGTCGCCAGTTTCTGCATTTTTTTATCAACCATTGCCGCAATCGCATCCACATCAGTACGCGGCAAATCAGTCTTTAAAGTATATTCATCATTAAAAATTTTCACGGTAACGGCAGTTTTTTCCATCTCAGACCTCCGTTATCACAATACTTTAACAGTAAAGCTGAATTTGTCAAAGCCGCTGCCTTTTTCCCAGGCACGCTTATATTCCATATTCACCTTGTATTCGCCCGGCTCCTGGGCACCGAAAACAATTATTTCTAATCCAGGCATTCCGGTCCGGTTGTTGGCAGCATTACCAGGCAAAACATAAGAACGTCCCAGTTCATAAAACTGACCAGCATAACCATTACCCTCTACAAACCAGGAATAACCCGTTGTACGATTGGATTCCAACTGTAAAGCCAGCAGCTCTCCGGCCTTCACAGTTACGACCTTATCCTCAACAGCACGAGTCAATCCATATACCGTCAGCAAACGGCCTGCTTCGCCTGTGCGCAGCAACGGAAACAATTTACTATAAGAAACAAAATTACTGTAAGCAGCACCACTGCTGGTACGCGTATAAATACCGTTATCAGCAAATAACACGCCTTCATAAGCGCCTAAAATTTCATGTACGGCATTGCCTTCGCCAACAAAATCGCGAATGCTGAACTCATTGCCGGTAGTCATATCTAAATTTACAGCCTGATAAGCAGTACGGCCGCCGTTAGTCGCTTTCAGCAAAATACCGACTAAGCTGGGACGGTTCAGCTTCACTTCATAGCTGACTGTACCGCTGCCGCCAACCTGCGCCAGCAAGTCTTTGACTTTGCTGTTCAAAATGCCGTTAACACTTTTTTGAAGATTAGTATATCTCAGACCATCAATCTCCGGTATCTCGCCCTGCATATTCTTTGTCGCAACAACTTTGCTGAAAACAGTCGTTGGTTGCTCGGCAAAAGCTACAGTACTTAATCCCAGTATCAGGCAGCACAGTAATATCCCCAGTATTCTCATCAGCGTCGCACCTCTTTCAATAAATATTTTTGATTTAAGCTAAGGCCTTGATATATTGAACAGCCTTGCGCATTCTGCTCAAGGTAGTTTCTTTCCCCAGCAGCACCATAACATCAAATAAGCCCGGGCTTACAGTACGACCTGTCAGAGCCAAGCGTGTCGGATGCACAACTTTTCCCAGTGATAATCCCTGCTCTTCGGCAATCTTATTATAAGCGGCTTCCGTACTGGCAAGATCAAAAGTCTCTAACGCTTCAAGCGCATTGATGCAGACAGTTAAGAGCTCGGCTGCTTCCGGTTTAAAATGCTTGCCGACACCTTTTTCATCATAGCTTTCTACCTCTTTAAAGAAGTATTCTGCGGCTTCAACAACTTCCTGCAGTGTTTTGACACGTACGCGCACTACGTCTACCAAACGGGCAAAATAATCTTTATTTGCCTCCAGCCATGCTTCATCTACCAGGCCGGATTTGATGAAGAAGATTTTTGCCTCAGGCAGAACTGCTTCCAGCGGCAATGCTGATAAATATTGTCCGTTCATCCATGTAAGTTTTTTCGTATCATAAACGGCTGCCTTTTTCGACATTTTTTCCAATTCAAACTGAGTCACAGTGTCCTGCAGCGAGAAAATTTCTTCTTCGTTGCCCGGAGCCCAGCCCAGCAGAGTCAGATAATTTACAATTGCTTCCGGTAAATACCCCTGTTCACGGAATTCTTCAACAGAAGTTGCGCCGTGACGTTTACTTAACTTACTGCGGTCAGGAGCAAGTATCATCGGCATATGTCCAAATTTAGGAACAGCAAAACCACAGGCCTCATAAAGCAGTACCTGCTTAGGAGTATTGGATAAATGTTCTTCGGCACGCAGCACGTGACTGATGCGCATTAAATGGTCATCAACGACCACAGCAAAATTATAGGTCGGCATACCATTAGTTTTAACGATGACAAAATCATCAAATTGCGTTAAATCAAAAGTAACGTCGCCGTGGATCAGATCATGTACTGTCAGGTTTCCTTCCGTAGGTATTTTAATGCGTACGGAATAAGGCTCACCCTTAGCTGCTCTGGCCTTTGCTTCCTCGACAGGCAAATCTCGGCAGGTGCGGGCATAACGGAACGGCTGTTTGGCCGCACGTTGTTTCTCGCGTTCTGCTTCCAAAATTTCCGAAGTACAGAAGCAATAATACGCCTTACCTTCTTCCAACAGCTGTTCGGCAACCTTGCTGTAAATCTCACGACGCTCTGATTGGTAATATGGACCCACTTCACCGCCTACTTCAGGTCCTTCATCCCAGTTCAGCCCAAGCCATTTCAAACTGGTAAGTATTTGGCTTACGCTGTCTTCTTTCAACCGTTCAGTATCAGTATCTTCAATACGCAGCACCAGCTTACCATTATGTTTTTTAGCAAAAAGCCAGTTAAATAAAGCTGTTCTTGCTCCACCGATATGTAAATAACCCGTTGGGCTGGGTGCAAAACGCACACGCACTTCTTCCATGTTATCGTCTCCTCAAATTGAAAAATGAAAATTCTATATCATTATAATTATATTACGAACAAAGTAAAAAAGCAAAGCAGCCCTGCCTTAGCAGGACTGCTTTGCAGCAGATTTTACAGTTATTTTTCTTCTCAGCCTGTTTTTATCGTTTGGTTTACTTTTTTAAGCAGATGCTTCTTCTTTTACAGCTTCCGCCAAAATCTCGATCGCCAGACAAATATCTTCGTTGTCAGCATATTCTGCCGGGTTATGGCTGATGCCGCCTTTACAGGGGACAAACAGCATACTTGCAGGAGCCAGTTTAGCCATGTGCATAGCATCGTGGCCGGCTCCACTGTTCATATGGCGATAAGCGATACCTTTCGCCGCACAGATAACATCCAGCTTTGCTGCCAGCTCTTCCGACAAAGCGACAGGATTATCGGCTGTCAGCATATCCATAGTGATAGTAATACTGTCATTTTTAGCAATTTCTGAAACCGCATCACGAATATCGCTCAAGGCACAGTTGATACTTTCTTCATCTACTCCGCGCAAATCTACCCACAAGGTAGCCTTGCCAGGAACTACATTGATCGAAGATGGCTCTACATCCAAAACACCAACTGTAGCTACCGTGCCGCTTTCCGCTTCATTAGTTGCAGCTTCTTCAATGGCTATAACAAGCCTGGCCGCACTTACAAGCGCATCTTTACGAAAACCCATGGGAGTGGCTCCGGAATGATCAGCTATACCTTCGACAATGATTTTAAACCGCGTCGGCGCCGCAATATTATGAACGATACCAATGCGTTCACCTGTTTCTTCCAGTACCTTACCCTGTTCAATATGTATTTCCCAAAAACTTTTAAAGCAGCCTGCTGCTTTACGTGCCTGTTTGTAGGCAGCAGGGTCACAGCCCCATTCTGTCAGTGCTTCTTTAAAAGTCACTGAACCTTCTTTGGCAGCGCCCGAGAATTTATCAGGGTCGCCAACACCGGCCATCAGTTTACTGCCGATGGTAGCAAAGCCAAAACGGCTTGATTCCTCTGCCCTGAAAATAATAACCTCAATCGGCCGCTCCAGTTCTTCATCCTGCAGCATATAAAGTACTTCTAAAGCACCTACAACACCTACAGTACCATCATAGGCACCACCCTGCACGACAGTATCTATGTGGGAACCCATGGCAACAGGCGCCAAATCAGTATTTTTACCTTCACGACGCAAAAAGACATTACCAACAGCATCTACAGACAGCTTCAGCTGTAAGTCCTGTATCTGCTTGAGCAGCCATTCCTGCGCTGCTTTGTCTTCTGCCGTATAAGCCAATCTTGTGATTCCGTGTTCTGTTTTGCCAAATTGCGCCAGCCCCTGTAACAGTCCGGCTACTCTTTCTTTGTTTATCGCCTGCATAACAGTCCCCTCACTTTCTCACACTTATTTATTCTTATTTTGACGGCGGTTAGAGCCGGTCTTAGGTGCTTTACGTTTATCCACGACAGCTTTTTTACCGCGTTTCGGTTTAGCAGCTTCTGCCTTACGTTTTTTCTGTACTGGCGCATGCTCACGACGGGCTATCGTTTTGCCGTCTAAATTCTGCCGTTCCATTTTCACATCAAGCTTGTTTTCAATATTTTTGAGCCATTTTACTTCTTCAGCAGTGTATAAGGTAACTGCAATCCCCTCGTTACCGGCACGCCCAGTACGTCCTATTCTATGCACATACCAGTCTACGTCATGCGGTATATCATAATTAACGACATGAGTCACGCCTTCGATATCCAGCCCACGTGCAGCCAGATCACTGGCAACCAGGACCTGCAGCTTGGCCTCACGGAAGGCTTTCATTACTGTTTTGCGTTTGGCCTGCGACATCTCACCATGCAGCACATCTACATTATATCCCTGAGTTCCCAGCCACTCACCCAATTCTTTTGTGCGTTCTTTGCTGAAGCAAAAAACAATCATCAGATAAGGATTGTAACGGTCTATTAATGAAGCAACAGCCTTATTACGATATTCGTCCGTAGTTTTGATGCAGATCTGTTTGATATTTTCAACCGTTGCTTTATTAGGGTCAATATCGATCAAAGCACAATTACGGGTAATACGTTTACCAAGCTTCTGCACTTCCTCTGATAAGGTAGCACTGCACAGCATAGTCTGCCGTTCCGGATCAGTCATTGCGATAAGCTCCGAAGCTTCATCAATAAAGCCCTGCTTAAGCATTTCATCAACTTCATCCAAAACCAGATATTTAACTCCGCCAAGGTTAGTATTGCCTTTGCGGATATGATCTAAAAGACGCCCCGGCGTACCGATCAAAACATGGCTTTTGCCGTCCAGCTTATGCTTCTGCGCCTCAAAATCACGGCCGCCGGTAACCGCAAGCACCTTTACTTCACTTCCGCCCAATAACTTCTTCAGCTCTACTGCTATCTGCTGCGCCAGTTCACGAGTCGGCGTAATCACCAACGCCTGTACAAAAGGCTTAGCCGCATCCAGACGTTCTGCCATCGGTACTAAAAATGCCAGTGTTTTACCAGTACCTGTCTGCGCTCTTGCGATAACATCACGGCCTGCAAATAAGGCCGGTATAGCCTGTTCCTGAACAGGCATCGGCTTTTTAATACCCATTTGCTTAAGCAGCTCAACCGTTTCAGCACAAACCTTCAATTCTGCAAAACTATTCACCATATTTCTCACCGCTTTCATTTCAAATCCTAAAATTAAATAATAAAAAAAGCGTCCGATGCGGGACGCTCCGTCAATCTCTTGCTTGACTATGTAGTTGTACTGCTTGCATTCACCATAAAAATAATGGTGCCGAGGACCGGAATCGAACCGGTACGGGGATCACTCCCCGAGGGATTTTAAGTCCCTTGCGTCTGCCAGTTCCGCCACCCCGGCAAAAAGTGGAGGCGACACCCAGAATCGAACTGGGGATAAAGGTTTTGCAGACCTCTGCCTTACCGCTTGGCTATGTCGCCTTAACTGGAGCGGAAAACGAGATTCGAACTCGCGACCCCCTCCTTGGCAAGGAGGTGCTCTACCACTGAGCTATTTCCGCATAAATGGTGCCTCAGCACAGAATCGAACTGTGGACACAAGGATTTTCAGTCCTTTGCTCTACCAACTGAGCTACCGAGGCAAAATGGCGACCCGGATGGGACTCGAACCCACGACCTCCGCCGTGACAGGGCGGCATTCTAACCAACTGAACCACCGGGCCATTCAAACCATGTAGGCATATTATATGGCATTTACATCAAGATGTCAAGAGTTTCAGACAATAAATTTATTACATTCGTTACGCTTTGCCAAGTTTTTGCAATGCCTGTTCCAGATTATTATCCAGCAGATTTTCCAGATCTTTTAAATTTCGGCAATCAAATTCATGTGTTATTCCTGTCATAAACCGTTTTTTCGTTTCAGCAAAAAACTCATCGCGGAAGCTATTATAGAAAAACACCAGCTGATTACCATGTTCAAAGTCACTGTAATCAATAAAAAGCGTTGAACCATTGATATAATCGATGGGATTGTCAGGAGTTATATACAATTCAAAAGCACCTATTTTCTGCGGCAGCTTGCCGGTATACGCCCAGTTCAGAAGCCCGGCTTCCTCTATCAAGGTTCCCATCTGATGCTTCTTTTCCCTGTTCACGTCCGCTAAAAGCTCCGGCAGCTTCTCATGCATCATTTTAGCAAATTTATCCCTGTCGCGGCAAAAATAGCGAATATCTCTGAACGTATGCATGCCAATCGTTTTTACAGGTACATAATCAAAGGTTTCCGAAGTATAAATCAAATCAAGCTTGCTGTGCATTGCTTCATTACTATATGAAGCAATCGTTAAGATCTGTCCGTCTATTCCCTGTCCCATTGTTAACTTAAAGCCATCTATTTCCTGCGGCAGTTCTTTTAAAAATTCCCACTCGCCAAGCTGCGCCTCTATCTCTGTGATTTTAGGCTGTCCCATGCTAACACCTCTCTATCCTTTTATGCTCAATTACTAATCTATAATTTATTATTGTAGCACAAATGCACTGCTGATAGCAAAGAAAGCTGCTGCCCAAAGGCAGCAGCTTTTTCAAATCCTGCATACAATTTTTAGAAGGTCATTTCCGCACCAACACGCCACAACCTTCCCGAATAACGCATACTGGTAATCTTTTTATCAAAAAGATTATCGATTCCGGCATAAGCACGATATTTATCGCCCCAGCGTTTATTAACGACAAAATTAAACGTATTGATACTGTGATCTTCACTGTCTGCCCTATAATCAGAATACCACTTATTCCAGGCAGTAATATTCCATTCCTGTTTTACAGGCTCTGTCCACATCAATTTTGCTGTATAAGTATTACGGGCGCTGTAATTCAAACGTGTATTAGTCTTATCGTTCATAGCATCCAGATAATCATAATTACCGATTACTGTAAAACCATTTCCCAAGTCATGCTTGATTTCAAATTCAACACCCTCTGAAGAAGACTTTTCTATATTCATATATTGATAATTAGGCGCTAAACTGTAATCCATAGCAATGGCATCAGTCTTTTTGTTTTTGAAATATGTTAATTTAATTGCAGTATCATCGCCAAATTCCTGTTCATATGATAACTCATAGCCCTTTGATTTTTCAGGACGCAGATTCGGATTGGAATAAGTACCATATAATTCTGAAATAGACGGTGCTCTGTAACCTTCTCCATAATTAGCCTTAAGCCTTGAGCCCTCTGTAAAGGAATATGTCGCGCCAATATTCGGAGAAGTCTCGCTGCCAAAGCTGTCATGGTGATCATAGCGAACAGCCGGAATCAGCAATAGTTTCTCACCCAGTTTCAATTCGTCATGTATAAATAAAGAATATTGATCAGAACTTTCGTCAATACTGCTGTCTTTGCGACCGTCAGTTCTGAACTCGCCGCCGAAAGTCAAACGATTATTATTGTCTAGCTTGATCGTATCACGTGCTTCAATATTCCAAAAATTAAATTTGGAGCTTCCCACACTGTTTGCGCTCATAGCACTGGTAACATCTTTTTTTAATTCACCGTAAGTTGCGCTTAGCATATAATTACTGTTATCATTCTGTCCGTTATAAGTAAGGCTGGCACTTTTCCTATCTACATTATATATACCTAAATAAGAAAAAGGACCGCTGGCACTGGTAAATTTTTTGAACTGCTGATTGGTATTCTCATAGTTCAGATATAAATTTAAACTGTTGTTTTGGTCCATTTCATAATCTACATCCAAGCTATAATTTTGAGTCGGTCCAAAATATTTACTCATATTGGCATCATCCCATTTAAAATAGCGGACTTTAGTAAAGTTAGCATCAAAAGCAGCACTTAACTTACCGTCTTTGCCGCTGTCAAAATGGTAATAATTACTCATTTCACGGCTATTTGTAGCTACACCTACAGTCATTGATTTTTTTTCAGATTTTTTCGTAATAATATTAATAACACCAGCTGAGGCCTCTGATCCATATAATGCACCTGATGGCCCGCGAAGCACTTCGATTCGTTCTATATTGTTCACATTCAGCCGTGACAGCACATAGGTATTAGTAGAAACCTGGCCATACCCTTCGCCGGGAATACGACGCCCGTTAAGCAAAACCAAAACATCATTTTTCCCGCTGCCTCTGATTCCCAAAGTGTGCCCTACACCCGCAGCTTCCGGTATTTCTATGTTAGTCGCCGTACGTAAGGCATCTATAACATTGGTTGCCCCAATATTCTGGATATCCTCTTTTGTTATAACTTCCACACTCTGAGGAACTTCTTTTCTGCTCAATTCTGTACGGGTAGCAGTTACCACATATTCATCTAAAGTAAATTTCTGTGGTTCTTCAGCATATACCGCTGTGCCCCCCCAAAATGACATTTGTGCCAACAACTAATGTCATCAATATTTTCCTGTTGAAAAATTGTTTGTTTTTTATTTTCATCATAATATCCTTCCTCTGATCATTATTCTTTTTCTACTCTTGGAAAATAAATAATATATTCGCCGTCTTTTTTATCATCAGCATAGGTTTCCATATAGTTTTTAGATTCCGGCATGTCTTTAGGCGTAATTACACCTACTTTTAACGCCGGATTCAATGCTTCCAATTTTTCGACAGTTCCCAAATGTCCGTCGGAATGAAAGCAGCCGTTGATATGAAAAATTACCTTATCCTGATTATCCTGCCAATAATAAAAAATACTTTCCGCCATCTTATCATCTTTTATGCACTGTGCGGCAAATACCTGATCTATCCGTTCCTGCGGAATTCGCATCGGTGTTTGCCCCTTAGTCATATAAGCAGCAAACTTCTCTTTATACTTTCCTGCAGGCGCATAGGTCCTGACCGGTAAATATTGCTTATCCTGCTCTGCTACTGCAGCTAAAGTGCCCTCTTTAGCCAATTTTGCTGCTAAAAAACGTGGTATGTTGCTGGCTAAGACTGGCAGCTTATGTGTTTTTGCAAATTCTACCAGCTGACGGTAATCTGTTTTATATCTCGGCCAGGGACGCGATTTTGCCAGAAATTCATCCTCCGTAATTTTACCGTCTAAATACTCATTTAAAACAGACTGGTTATCTGCCTCAAACATTTCCAGTGACAAAACCAGCTTGTCACCATGAATGGCATACAGTTGCTGCAGCATTTCATATTCCAGTTCATGCAGTACATCCTGATCATGAAATTCACCGAAAAAAACTACATCATAATCAACAAAGTTTTCAGCCATCTCAGCAAGCGTAACCGCTTTTCTATCTGCCGCAGAAATAATCACCGTATCTTTTACTGTTGGCAATGCGGCATGTGCTGATTCTGCCATACTCATAATGAGGCACATGCATAAAAATTTTAAAAACCGTTTCATTTTAACTCCCCCTAAAATTTCCTTATAACGAATACTAAAATAACAGCAGCGGCAGCCCCCTTTTACTATAAAAATATAGTATAAAATCTTTCAGTGACATAACTCCCAGGTATTTAGCCTGTCCAGAAAGATCTTTCTTATGCATCAAGTTAGCTCTCGCTAACCTTTTATCTTTAAGTATCCCCTCAAGTATTACATCTTGAGGGGATACTTAAAGTTTTTATTATTAAGCTAAAGTCTGATAATATGCCTCGATAGATTCCAGTAAGAAATCTGTCCCCTTTTCGCCAAGCAACGGCAAATGTGTCGCTATCTGAGCTCCGTCAATAAAAGGAGCGCTTACTCTCACTACGACATTACTGCTATCACAAAGCCTGTGCGAAACATCGTCTGCCAGAATAAGTGTCTTCTGCATTTTTTTTAATATATCAATTTTTTCTTTTTCCACAGATATATACTGAATATCCAACTCAGGCTCAACGATACTTTTTAAAGAATGGCTGCAAAGTTTATACTTAACATCGATTCCTACAGACCGAAGAAAAGCACTCAACCCTTTAACCATATCATACTCGCCGATCACAGCTGCCTGAGGTGTTTTTTTTCTGCCCATCATCATAGCATACATCTTTAAAGACGCTGTATTCTGTGCTTTAAGACGTAATCTGGCGCACATTTTAACGTCAGGTACCTGTCCCAGAATTTTACCGACGTCTTCCAACCATGCCAAAGTTGCTGCATAACCGTAAGGAGCACTGAAAACAAATGGCATATCAAATTTATTTTTCAGAACTTCTGCTGCCGCTAACCCTTCCTGACGCATTACCAAATTTATTTCAGCTGTGCCGATATCAGCTATTTCATCAACAGATGTTTCGTGGCACAGGCAGGTATGCATTTCATAACCAAAGGCTTCACGCATCAAGTTCTGCAGCTCCCAGACATCCGATGCGGCACGATAACTGCCCATTGACGCGCCAATGATATTAAACATTTTCTTTTTCTTTTTCTGTTCTTTACATGGAAGATTATTGACCAGCAATTTATAAACTTCAGTCAGACCTATGCTATAATCACCCCTAAATCCGCCCTGCTCAAATGCAACCAGCTTAGCCTGAACTTCTTTCTGCATATAATTGCAAACGCCTTTTATATCAGTACCAATAACTGCGGAAATAGAAGATGCCACGACAAAAATAACTTTTGGTTCATAGCTTTTATCCAATTCGACAATAGCTTCTTCCAAACGGGTAACATCGCCCATGACCACATCGTCTTCGTTCATATGTGTTGTAAACAGCCTCTGCTGCCAGTCTACTCCTAAAGTTCCATAAAAGCCCATACTAAAATGAGTTGTCCCGGCCGGGCCATATTCAAGAATGATACTGTCTTTTACGCTGAGCAAACTCCAAATGATACCCATTCTGTCTGACGGAACAGGCAAATATCTGCATAAACTCATAAGCCCAGCTCCTTTCTATATTCTTTGGCTTCCCTAACAGACTTGACTAACTGCTGCAGTAAATATCCTGTAACTTCAAAACCCAGCATGCCACTCGCCCTGTCGCTGTGAACAATGGCAATACCTTTTTGACGCAGCCTGTTGCCAAATTCATGTCCCAAATATAAATAAGGAGACAATACATCATACACATATTGCAGCGGCGCGATATTAGCCGCTTTGCAAACATAAGGGTCTGTATACTGCAATATTTCTTTTGCATAAGGCTCATCTGCTTCTGTATATCTGTTGGTTTGGATCACCTGAGGCACCATACCCAGGGAGCTGAGGAAACAGTTCATTTCAAAAACTGCATACGGCGTATTCCCGTAAATATAAGTAATCCCCTCCAGTTCACCCTTAGTTTTTTCGATTTCCTCTCTTGCATTTTGATAAAGCCCTTCCAATTCTTCCGGCAGCTCCAGCTCCAAGTACCCAAAAAGATTTTTATAGGCTTCATAGATTTTTTCGGGAATAACAAATTTATTGAAGTAAACGTAAGGGATACCAAATTTTTCCTGCATCTTTTGGGCCAGCGGCAGCGCAATATCATTAACGACAATATTCACTTTCGCTGCAGCAGCATTTTTTATATCGTCTACCGAGCAGCCGCAGGGCAGCTGCAAACCGATTTTTACGCCGGCTTTCTGCAGCATGGCATAAAGCTCTGTCGTAGCAAAATCACCCATTCTCTGCCCCAGCAAATTGACACTGTTGTCGCAATTACACGGTTTCATCATTTCAGCACAAACAGTAATCGTTCGTTCCAGACCAGGCAAATGGTCCTCACATTTAAAATGCTCAGTATGAACCGGCAGCACCGGAATACCATAAAGCTCACTGAGACCTTCTGAAATAGCGTCAAAGTCATCACCAATGATTTCAATAACACAGGTAGTTACCAAAAATACACATTGGGGCCGATATTCTTCAATTATTTCTTTAAAAGCTTCCTGTACCTTTTCCGCACTGCCAAATGTTACATCATGGTCATCCAAAACGACTGAAACACAACGGCCGCCAATGCCTCCAAATTTTTCAGAATGTATGGTCATACTTTTAGTGTAATAAGTGCATTCATCCGTACCAACTACAACGATCAGGCTGTCCTTGATACCGCCAACAGCCATAGCCGCACCCATCAGAGGACAGTGTGTCCCCGGGAACAAAGCATGAGTAAGCTGTGGTATATCTTTAATGCTTTGTACCTGACTCAATTTAGCAAGTTTTTCAACCAGCTCTTTTCCATCCATCGCCATAACAAAACTCCTTTTATCAACTTATTTCTTTAAACATAATTAAAGGCTTCTTGCGCCCGGGAATCTGCACTACATCACAATCTACGTCGTAAACCTCACGCATCATTTTAGGTGTGATAATATCCTGCGGACGACCTTCACCATACTTACAGCCATTTTTCAAAACTATGATCCGGTCACTGATCTCCAGCGCATGACTTAAATCGTGCAGAACCATCACTACACCGATCCCAGCCTCATGGTTCAGCCTTTTTACAAGTTTCATCGTTTCCTGCTGATGCGCAATATCCAAATATGTAGTCGGCTCATCCAAAAACAAAATTTCCGGCTGCTGCGCCAATACGGTAGCTATCCATACCCGCTGCGATTCACCGCCCGAACATTCCTGAATAGATTTATCACGCAGAGCCCAGGTACCTGTTGCTTTCAAAGCCCACTCTATTATCTTTTCATCATCTTCTGTATTCTGTTCGTACCATTTCTGATAGGGTACGCGCCCATAACCTACTAAATCTCTGACTTTAAAATCAGGAGGCGCGCAATGGCGCTGCGGTAAAACGCCAATACATTTGGCAAGTTTTTTACTGTCGATATCGTACAGATCCTCCTGATTCAGATAGACGCAGCCCATACTGCAGCGCAGTAATCGTGTCAGCGCTTTCAGCAGAGTAGATTTACCTGAACCGTTAGGACCGATGATAGTCGTGATCTCACCTTTTTTTACAGTAATATCCATTTCCCTGACTACAATGCGCCCATCGTAGCCGATCTCTAATTTTTCACCCTTAACTTCCACTTACTTTGCCCTTCTTTCTTAACATATACAAGAAAAACGGTCCGCCGGTAACTGCCATAACGATACCTACAGGTATCTCCATCCCAGGTATAAGCGTCCTCCCCAAAGTATCTGCCGCAAGAAGAATCACCGCACCCAAAAGCATACTCACCGGCAGCAGTGCTTTATAGTCGGAGCCAACCATCATTCTCGCAATATGCGGTACAACCAGCCCTACAAAACCGATCATACCGGCCTCTGCTACCGTCGCAGCCGCCAAAAAAGCTGCCACCGCAGATAAAAAGATACGTACAAAAGTTACATTTACTCCCAGGCTTTGGGCCATCTCGTCACCCAGCTGCAAAATGTTGGCATTTTTTATACAGCATACGCCTAAAACAAGACCAATAAAAGCATACACCGTAATGATATAAACATGATCCCAGGAACGTCCCGAAAGACTGCCGTTCATAAAAGACAACACACTGGAAAGATTATCAGAATTCAATAATTGCAAAAAGGAGTTATATGCTCCCAAAACTGTATTTATCGCAACACCGGACAAAATTATTCTGACAGTATCGATTCCATCGCGCCAGGCCAGCAAATAAATAAGTACACAGGCCAAAGCCGCACCGCCAAAAGCAAAAAGCGGCACTGATGAAACCAAAGTCGGAAACAACAGTAGAATCGTCGTTGCCGCAGTAGCCGCACCGGCAGAGACGCCTATAATCCCAGGATCAGCCAGAGGGTTACGCATGACAGCCTGCAAAAGAGCACCTGCAACAGCAAGGCAGGCCCCTACTTCGACTGCCATAATAAGACGCGGTAACCGCAAATTATAAACAACTACCCTCACCGGTCCGCTTTCATCATAAAAAAGAGCCTGTATGATCTGCTGCAGCGAATACCCGGCACTACCAACTCCCAGCGCAACAACAGCCAGCAATAATAATACTGCCACTAAAACCAGGCAAACCATACTTACCCGCAGGACATTTACTTCTTTACCCATTTTGTTTCAGCTTCTTCGCATCAATAATATCGATCAATTCATTTATATTATCAATAACATTGATCCCGGCTGTCGCAACATATTTTATCGGCAGATAAATAACCTCATGTTCGCGTATCGCCTTAATATTGTTCCAGTATTCAGGATTCTTGGCAAAGTCTTCCTCCATCACCTGCTGATGTTCGCCAGCAGTTTTAGAACCGCCTACGCAAAACAGTAAATCAGGTTCGTAAGATAAAGCCTGCTCCAGATCAAGCAGCACCATCTTATTGTTCTGATACACATTTTCGTACCCCAGCATATCCAGCATACTGCCTAAAGTACCATCTTTACCCTGTATATAATGACGCGGCGGGGCTGATTGCAGCACCATAACTTTTTGCCCTTTATTTTCCTGTCTTTTTTCGGCCATTCTGGCTTCCAATTCGTTGAACCTGTCCGTAATAGCTTCAGCACCTGCATTATGTTGACCAAAGGCTTTGATCAGTACGTCAGTCAATTCCTTGATCGACTCATAAGATACAACATGCCCGGCATCAACATAATAAACAGGTATTTTTTCACGATCCAGAATTTTCCCATAAGTATCCTTAGACTGATAGCCTACTATCACCAGATCCGGTTCCAAAGCAATAACTGATTCGATATCAAAATTAGAATTCATCGACACATTCAGCAGCTTTGCATCCTTCACCAAATCTGCAGGCCATTCCAGCATCGCCGCCTGGGGCACAGCAACCTGCTTAATACCCATCTCATGCAGCGCCAAAACCGGAGTATGCACTAAAGATACGACTCGCTGAGGCTTTGCTTTTAAAATAACCGGTTCAGTAAAACCATAAGCCTGCAGCGTAGGTGTATACTCAAGTTTATAAGTTTCACCGGCAGCAGCCGACACAGCTTCACTTTTATTGCCTGTATTAAAGCAATAATACAAAAGCGCACCTACTATAACGACTACTGCCAACAACAACAATTTATTTTTCATTATTCATCCCCCTTAGTATCTTCACTCATTTCTAAAACTTTATCAGCCAACTCCTGATAGATCTTGACCATCGGCGAAGCCTGTACAAATTCGCTAACCGTACCGCCCTGATTTTCAGCTGTTTGTATATCTCCCGAACGTGGAACATACATTACGACCTCGGTTTCAATCTCAGCGGCAGCCTTAGCCACCAGTTCCTGTTCATTCTCAATATTTTTAGCGTTCAAAATAATGCCTTTCAAGCGAGCATAACCTCTGCGTCCAAAGTTTTTGATCGCCTGAGCAATATTATTAGCCGCATAAAGCGCCATCATCTCGCCTGAAGAAACAATAAACACTTCTCTGGCATAACCACCCCTGATAGGCATTGCAAAACCACCGCAAACAACGTCGCCGAGCACGTCATAGATAACGATATCCGGCTTATAGATTTCAAAAGCCTTCAACTCCTCCAGCTTTTCAAAAGCTGAAATAATACCGCGCCCTGCACAGCCTATACCAGGTGTCGGACCTCCTGCTTCTACACACAGGACGCCACCAAAGCCTTCAAAAACAATATCTTTTAATTCTAAAGCTTCCCCTTTTTCTTTAAGCTGTTCTAAAACAGTAGGAATACGCATCCCCTTCATCAAATTCTTAGTTGAATCAGACTTAGGGTCACAACCTACCTGCATTACTTTATAACCTTTAAGCGCCAATGCCGCCGATAAATTTGAAGTAGTAGTAGACTTGCCAATACCGCCCTTGCCATAAATCGCAATTTTTCTCATCAATAAACTGCCTCCCTTAAAAATAAATAGCTCACTGTTTTCAACCAAAAACATTCTATATTTAAATCAATATAAACAACTTTATTCATAAAATAAAATGCAATGGAGTTAGCTATAGCTAACTCCATTGCATTTTAACACTCTTTAACTTTAGTGTCAATACAAAAATGCCCAATCAATGTATAAATTCTCACATCGACCGGACATTATTTAAAGATAATATTTTTAAAGCATCCTAATACAGCTCCGGATAAGCATGCCCCTTGATATAGTGAAGCTGCTGATATTTTTCCAGCCAAGTTTTAAAAACTTCTTCAGGATGCAGCTCTGGCAGATATTCCGGATATAAAAATTTTGCAATATAGATCGTACCAACCAATTTCGACGCACCGCCATGCAAATAATGCGAAAGCAGCAAAATCCGATCATTACGTACAGCATCAATACCTGCCCAACCGCTGCGTAAAACAAGCTCCTTTTTGATTGCTTTCTCTTCCTCTATAGTCGGCGGCTGATAAGAAGAATAAGCATTGGCATCTGCTACTTTGACAATATACTGAGGATCTTTCTCGATTATCGCTTCCTGATCAACCTGCGATCCTTTAGCAGCGGCAAAAATATTATCAGCGCCTGAATATTCAACCATTTTATAAAAATAATCGCCCGGCACTGCTGTTTTTCCAAGAGTCCGATATTCAAAATACAAACTTCTGCGGGGAACGCCTTGAAGTTGCTTTTGTATATAAGCCAGTTTATCGTTAAAATAATTTACTAATTCTTCTGCCTGTTCTTCCCTGCCAAAAATTCTGCCGATCAGCCTGCAGTTATCAGCAAACTGATCTGTATAATAAGAATTTATGACAATTACTTTGATTCCAAACCTGTCCAACATCTCCTGCGCGTCCCGCCATGTTCCCTCACCGGTAATAATTACAGCCTGCGGCGACAACTCGGCCAGTTTTTCATAATTCATCGCATTTTGACTGATACCAAATACCTGCGTTTCATTAAATCTGTTTTTGAAACCAGACTGATCTTTAAAAATATAATTATCAACGCCGACGATTTTATCTATGGCACCAACAGCAGTAATCAACTCTGCGTTATAAACATTACAGACAGCAACTCTTTCCAGCGGATACGGAAGCTCTACCTTACGGCCAACGCTATCCGTGACTACGATAGTTTTTTGCTGCTCTGCCTTTCTCCTGCCATTATCATCAGCACAGCCAAACAGCATCATTCCACAACACAGCAGAAACATTATTGCTATTATCTTACTCATCTTTATAAACACCTATCAATAAATTTTCTATTACACTAACAGTCATTTCATATATTTTAGGGATATCAGCCTGAGATGCGGATCTCCTGCTGATATTTCCATACATTCATCTGTAAACCCTTTTTTAGAAAAACATAGGAAGCGTTTATCAACACCTGTAAAATGTTCACCTTTAGCGAGCAATTTTTTCAGTACGTCACTGTCAGCTTTTTTATTGCTCCAATTACAATCAATCAGACAAATAACATCAGTATCGTCAGCAATAAAATCAACTGAAATTTTATTACTGCCGCTGCCTTGCCACCACGGGCTTATTTGCTCAAAATCGCACATAAAATCATTGCGTTTTTTTAATTTATAACAATACTGCAAACAGATCTTTTTAAAAATATGGGCAGCAAATAAGTCTATTCTCGGCATAATATTATTGCGCAGAACCTGATGCCCGCGTCCGATCGCAATCGAACTCATATACGGAAAAACAAACTGATACCAGAAAACAAACATATTATTAGCAATTTCATAATAGCTGATTTTGTTACTGCTGCTAAAAGCAGGATTGACACGCTGCAAAATTCCCATTGTCAGCAGTACATTCAAGTATTTTGAAACCTTGTTGCATTCCATATCGGAAGCCGCTGCTATTTCGTTCAGCCGCCCTGCCCCGCAGGCAACAGAACAAAGGATAGTATTATATGTAGCGGGTTCCCTTAAATAAAGTTTTAAGAGCTGTATTGGTTCCTTATACAATGGAGCTGCTGGTTCAAAAAACAATTTTTTCAGATTGTCCTTAAAAGACAGTTCCGCATCCAAATAACTCATATAATGGGGATTGCCACCGGCTGCGCCATATAAAAATAATTTTTCTTCTTCTGTAAAGCCTTCCAAAAATGGCTGTGCTTCCCAATAATCCATAGCGCCTAATTTTATAACAGCATTAATGTAATTTTTTATCTGCATCTCCTGATTTTTCAGCAATACCCGCTCCATCTCAGCAAAAGGCGCTCCCGAAAAAATAACTGATAGTCTCAACTGCTTTTTATATTTTTGAGCATATTTAGCAAATGCCGTAAAAAATTCCGGTGCAGAATCAAACAAATACTGTACATCATCTATTACCAGAACCAGCCGCTGCTGTGTGGCCTTAAAAAACAACGTGCTTAATACACTATCCCAGCTGCGGAATTCATTTTTTGGACCCCAAAGGCCCTGCTCTTTTAATTCCAGGCAAAAAGCCGCCAAATTTACAGTTGACAACGCATTGCGGGCAGCAAAATAAGCAGCAGATTTTTTTTGTAAAAACTCCTGCAGCAAAGCAGTTTTACCGATTTTATATTCACCGCTCACAAGTACTACATTTAAAGAATTTTTTGCATACAATTTTTCTAAAAGACCTAATTCTTCACTGCGTCCAACAAACATAGCGGCACCTTCCTACTCATAAGTTGTATTTTATTTTAACACAACTCATAGCCGGAAAGCAAAAGGGAAACATAATTATGTTTCCCTTTGAAACTTCTAAAAATTATAATTCACCCCTACGCGGAAAGTCCTTCCCATCGTATAATACAAATTATTGTTACTCGTTCCGCCAACATTGGCAATATCCTTACGATTAAACAAATTATCGACATCAAAGGTAGCCGTCACGTTTTTGGCAACGTTATAACCAAGATGCAAGTTAGACACTAAAAGCGGCGAAGATATTTCTGTTACAGTAATTTTTTCACTGCTGACGCCGTTTTTAAAACGATTGCCCCAATAGCTCAGATTTAAGGCCGCACTAAAATCACGATTCACATAATTTACACCGCCGTTTATCTGATAACGGCCCAAAGTATCTATCCAATCCTGACCTTCCTTATACATACGCTGAGGTTTAGCAAACACCGCACCTACATTATAAGTAAAATGTTTATCGACATCATGTTCATACCGCAGTTCAATACCGGTATTGCGATATTTGGCAGCATTAGTTTGATAAGACTGATTATCCACCAAATTTTTAACAGCTACTATTTGATCTTTAATGTCTATTCTAAAAGCAGTAAGATTTAACCGGCGTCCATTTTCACTATACTTATAACCAATTTCATAATTCCATCCATGTTCTGCTTCCAAATCCGGATTAGGAAGAACTACACTGCTGGCATAATAAAGATTTCTAAAAGTAGGCATTCTAAACGATTTTCCAACGCTGGCATAAACAGAATTATGTTCATCAAATTTGGTTATAGCCTGTATCTGCGGCAAAAATTCGTTATAATCACCAGCCTCCGACCTGATTAAATCTTCTCTGGCACTGAAAATAATATTCGTGGCACGGCTCAGTTTTCTATCATACGAACCATAAACAGAATAATTATTAAGCGCATAAGTACCAAAATGTGCCGGATCCTTTAATATACTGCTGCTGTCGCCAAAGGTTTTAAATTTTTGATTATCGTTTTTGTAAGTTTCACGTTTAGCGCTGATACCAATCAACCCTGTTGCTTTATCGCTGCGCCAAACTTTTTTCGTATCCAGACCATACTGTTTATGATCACTTTTCTCCCACTCTACATTCGTCGGATTCACTACATAATAATCAGGATTTTCGATTCGTCTCTGATTATAATAAATTTTAGCATCCCAGCCGTTTTCATCATTGTATGCTATCTGTGCATAATGTTCACGGTCATCATACATAAAATGCTGTAAAATATTTTCATTTACATCATTATAATTAGTTGTATATTTCTTTTTATTGAACATATAACTGAATTTAAACCGATCATCAAATTTATAGTTAAAAGCCAGATGATCTTTTTTACTGTCGCCAAATCCAATATAGTAAGGAACAGCAGTACCATTTATTTTTTTAGTACCTAAACTCTCCGTCATATTGCCGGTAGAACCAAATTCATTTCTGCCGAGAGCCAGGCTTGCTTTACCCATGCCTATGGTGGCAGCATAATCACGCTGTCCTTTATTTCCGGCAGCTACACGCAGCGAATTTTTCATCTGATCCTTAGTTATAATGTTAACAACTCCGCCTAATGCCTCGCTGCCGTAGAGCACTGCCCCCCCACCCTTGACAATTTCTACTCTTTCCACTTCATCCAAGTTAAGCATATCCAAATGATTAACATTGTTAAATGAAGCCGGCACTCCATTGATCAAAACCAAAGTACCGCCATCAATACCGCGCAAATTGATTTGGCTGCTGCCGGTTATCCAGTTCTGATCATGTGGCCCCATATTAGTAAAATAAACACCGCCTTTGTACTTCAAGGCATTCGCCACATCGCCGGCACCTGTTTCCTTTAACTGCTCACCTGTATAAACAACAGTGTCAACAGGCGTATCCAAATTACTTTTTTCATACCCAAGGGCAGTCACATTTATTCCATCCAAAACGAATTCCGACAGATTTTCTTCTGCATAAGCCGATCCTGTTAAAAAGCTTGTTCCCAAAATCACTGTACACATCAAACGTCCCAATTCAAATTTTTTCACCAAAATACAGCTCCTTTATCACTTACTTTGATATCATAAATCAAACCATTTATCGATATTTATTTATTAATAAGCTCTTATTTATGATATCTATTCCCATTGAGTTTGAATTTTAACATTCATAATTTTTCCAGTCAATATTTGTAAATTTTTCCAGTCAAAATATTTTTCGTGTGTACAGTTGATACAAAGGCATAAATCCTGCCTTTTAAGCACTACTTATAAGTATTATTATTGATGTCAAAAAGTATTTTTAAACAAGATACTACTTATAAATAGAATAATAACCGTTGATACATTAAATGTATCAACGGTTATTATTCCGTATATTCTTTTATTTCTGTTTATTCGCCTCAAAAAAAGCGTTATAATCCTCAACTACTTTATTAGCGCTTGCGATCGCCTTGTTCCGCTGGCCGATGATCTTGTTGAGATCATTGGTAGTACCGTCAATATACTTCTGCACCGCTTTTAAATAATTATCAACAGCGGCAATATATTCAGTCACTGCCTTAGCATCCTTAAGCGATTCGGGCTTTACAGGCACTGCCGGAACAGCCTCTTCAAGCACAGGATATACTGCCGTTAAATTAGTCGCATTCGGGTCAACAGGCGTTTCAGCCTGTTTTTCTTCTGCAAAGCCAACCGCTGCCAGACTAAAAGTCAATACCACAGCCAAAAATAAAGTTGTAATTTGTTTTTTCATCATGCACCATCCCTAATATTTTGACAACATTCAAACATCATCAATATTTTTTTCTTTTGCCTTCAACTTGTCAAGCTCTGCTTCCGCCTGCCTGAAACACCTATAACTGCAATAATACCTGCGCAGCTTGTTAATCGTCCTTTTATAAGTATGCAAACTTTTATTACCAAAAAATTCTTTACCGCAGCAGGCACAATTCATTGTTCTGCTGTTTAAAGTACTGTCAAAATTATCATATCGTGTCATCATCGCAGTTTCAATTCCAACCCTTTTCAAATTCACCACTCCAACAAATCCTAATGCAGTACAAAATTGACCGGCATCGTAATATAACAACGTACAGGACTGCCATATGTATCTTTAGCCGGGCTGAAATTCCAATTATATACAGCCTCAACAGCAGCGCCGTCCAGAGCCTCATTGCCGCTGCTGCGCGCAACAAAAGCATTCTCAACACTGCCGCCCGAACTTACAAGCATTTTTACATAAACAGTACCCTCGATCTCCCGATTTCTGGCGGCAGGAGGATAACGAGGATCCGTACTGGATACTAAATACGGCGGTGTTACCGGAACACCGCTGCCGCTTCCCTGACCTGCCCCACTGCCGCTGCCGCTTCCAGAACCACTGCCAGTACCCGAGCCGCTGCCTTCACCGCTGCCCTGACCTGTTCCTGCCCCGGTCCCTTCACCGCCACCGGGTTCACCGCTTTTAACATTACTCTGAGCCGCTTCACTCGACGTACTGCTCGACTGCGGTTGTCTGGGCTGCTCCTGCTGCTGCGTCTGCGGCTTCTGCTTTCTGTCAACTATATCATCTGTTCTTACCGGCGCAGACTGCTGTTTTTGCTGCTGCACCGCAGCAGAAGCAGCAGTCTCAGCAGTTCCCTTCTCGGCAGCAGCGCTGCCTTTACCGCCGCCGCCACCGCCGCCGCCTAAAGTCACCTCTAAAATCTGCGGTGGTCTTTGCGTAAAACGATACCCTAAAATGCCAAGCAGAGCTGCGGCAACAATATGAACTGCAAGCGCAATGGCAATACCCTTGCCTAAGCGTCTGCCTCTATCCGTCATTTGCCATCACCCAGATCCGTTGCCAAGCCAAAGCGTGTTACTCCCGCGCCCTTCAACTCATCCATCAGCTTGATAACCGTTTTATAATTAGCCTCGCCGTCGGCGCGAATAATCACCGAAAAAGCAGCGTCACGTTTACTTTCAGCAGCTGCGTTAGCAACCAGCTGTTTCATCTCGATCTTATTATCTTCCAGATACAATACGCCGTCTTTTTTTACCGTCACTGCAAAATTACTTTTGCTTACGGTCTCTGAATTCTGCGCCACCGGCAACCTGATCGGGATTGTTTTTATTTCGCTCATATACATCGTACTGACGATAAAAAATACCAGCAGCAGAAAAATCATATCTATCATCGGGCTCAGCATCAGCTGCGGCGGTAAGCTCTGTTTTCTAGGTCGTCTGCGCATCTTCTACACCGCCCCTCAGTTTTTACTGCCGCCGTTTTTGGCCTGAACGATATCTATCAAAACATTTGCAACCTCGTAAATATTCAGCGAAGCGGTTTTTACCTTGCTGGACAAATACGCATAGATGCACATACCCATGATCGCAATACACAAACCAAAAACAGTCGTTATCAAAGCCTCGCCAATACCGGCAGTTACCGCCATCGGATTCTGCGCCCTTTCATTCAAAGCGTTGAACGAACTGATCATACCTGTAATAGTACCCAAAAGGCCAAGCATCGGCGCTAGGCCAATAACAACGCTCAAATAATCAAGATTCTGCTCCATCCCATCAATGGCCCTGTCAGCCTTAGAATAAACAATCGACTCCAGCCTTTTGCCAAGATCCTCGTTGATATCCAAAGTCTCTGTCGCCAGCTCTGCCGCATCACCCTTATTCATACCGGCAAACTCACGTGCCCCGACAATATTAAAATCATTCATCAGGCGACAAAACTCCATAACAAAATCAGTACTCGAAAGCGCCTTTTTATAATATAAATAACGCTCCACACCAATAGCGATAGCGGCAAGCGAACATAACAGCAGCGGCCACATACAAGCCCCGCCTCTTTGAAAATAATCTATAGCTCCGGCAAAAATACCCATTTCTGTATACCTCCAAAATCAATTGAATTTTTCAGGATAAGCGGCTTCAGCCAGATCCCTGATTGCATAAACTATATAATGTGTCGTACTGTATAAATAAGTGTCACGCAGCTGCACGACCCTTTTATTCTTTACAGCATTAACACTTTGATAAGCTCGGTTCTGCAAAATCTCCTCCCGCATCTTAGACGGGTCCTGCTCGTTATCATACTTCCAGCTGGGAATAACAAGCAAATCAGGATTCAGCCTGATCAGCGTTTCCTCAGAAAAAGCAGCATTCGGCGGCAAGTCATATTCCGCCACCACATTCTTCACCTCGGCATAATTACAGATATCGGCAAAGGTAGTACCCTTAGCCCCAAATGGCCCCATATAAGAAAGCGCCATCACACTGATATGTTCTTCAGGAGCGATATTGCCTACTCTTGCCCTTACAAAAGCAAGCTCCTTCTCCATACCTGCCACGATCTTACCGCCGGCAACACGTTCATCAACAACATTTGACAGCTCACAAATAGTCTGTTTGATCTCTTTAACAGTAGTCGGCGTTTTATAAACATAAACATTTACACCAGCACCGCGCAAAAGCTCAACAAAATTTAAATCTGTCCAGTTCGGCACCAAAACCAAGTCAGGTTTCTGAGCCAAAACAGACTCCAGACTGCCGCTTTGCACGCGCCCCTTTACCCGTACAGCTTTATCTGCCGCAGGCGAAATTCCGGCATCATCTGCCAGATATGTCAAAGCAGCGATCCGATCAGGCTCTACCATATCCAGCAGCACCTCATCCGCACTCAGTCCCAATGATACTATGCGCTGCGGCTTATGCTCAAAATCCAGCCTTGTTTTAGTTGCATCCACAACACTGTAACCACCACGTCCGGAAGCCGGAGTCTCAATTTCAGAAGACTTGCCGCAGCCTGCCATAAACAATACGGCAGCAGCACCGACAACTAAAACGGCAGCCTTTAATACATACCTACATTTTGCAATCACGCGTTAATCTCCTTCGTCATCGATAGACAATTTTCTGCCGCAGGCAGTAAGCTGTACCTCAATGTTTTTTTCAAAATCGCTGAAATCCCTATAAGCAAGTTCATGCACCACATAATCCGGCTTAATAAACCTTAAAAGCTTCTGCACAGCCTTATCTGTAAAAGGCCTGTGCTGATCTATTTTTATCACATGCTTCATTCGTTCAATATTAGAGCTTTCCGAATCAAAAACACGTTCAAAAGTTTTAACATAGTCTCCGGAAAGAGAACAGTTTAAATGCAGACCCCTGATCAGCTTTCTGTCCTCACCAAGCGCTTTTACTGTTTTTAAAATATACTCGATGCCATCCTCTTCAGTCTGCAGCTCGGGATTAGTATTCATCAAATGCCCTGTATCAAGCATGATCCCAACATTCTTATGTTTTATCTTTTCAAAAAAGGCGCGCACTACTGCAGGCTCTGTCAGCCGCAGTCCCGGCCACCATAAATTTTCAAATAATACCAGAACATCTTCGGGAACCTCGTCAGCCACCCTGTTAAAAACAGCGGCCGCCGCTGTCACGACATCCATATCGCTGTGCTCAAACTTAAAAGTAAAGACCTCTTCAAAAGTACATTCGGCCACATGCCATACCAGATATTCCGGATTTTCGACCAGCGCCGCCTTGATATTATCCCTTATATTGCGCAGCCAGCCCATACAATAAGTAGTACCATAATAATCCTTCAACGCATCTTTAGACGTAAAAAAGCGACTTAATACTTCCTTATCATTCCGATACATCGCCAGCCACATCGGCCAGTAATTCAAATGCACTCCCACAGCCAAATGCTCAAACGACTCAAAATACGGCACATTCCTGTAAACCAGAAGCTCGATCCCATCAAGCCCCAACCCTGCAACAAACTGTTCCAAAGTTTTTCCGGTTTTTAAAATCGCTTTCTCCTGACCCGGCATAAAACAGTAATTGCATAAATGCTTTGTTTTACGCCTCATCCCAGCACCGCCTCAGGCTCGTCACTGTTATCCTTACTGCTCATTTTTTTACTACGAGACAACGCCCCTCTTTGCGAGCACTTAAACCTTAATCTATTCACCTCGCGCAATAAAGCAATATAGTTCGCTTTATCAACAGTGATAGTGCTCTCGTCATTGTTTTCAATCTCTTTGATAATTTTCTTTAATTTCATACCCATATTGGGCTGCTGCAGCCAAAACAGCCCGCCCTCCTTCAAGTGACTTGCGCCTTGTATCCCAAAAACAAAACAGGAAACTGCCAATGCGTCAGTTTCCTGTCAAAATACATCATCACCACGCACCAGGATACACAGCCGCCAAGCTGCAAAACACAGCAAAAAAGCGACAGTACTGTTTTCATCAAATAAACAGTACACATGTATCCACCTTGTGCATCGCAAGTCATTACGGATGTTAAAACAGGCAGTTCTCCTGGCTTCGGATCATCGCTCGGCCACGCCTTCTCAGGTTTCCCCAATGGACAAATGCGGCTTTGCTCCCCGTTACAGTTGCGGGACAGCGCAGGTCTTACACCTGCTTCTCTATTAAGTCCTTTAAGCAATCGCTTTTAGACACCTGTTTTCTTAACTATATGAAATTATTAGAACTGAAATGCTTAGCTTATTCGTAATGCTTTTTAAATAATTTATATAACCATTATAAACTTCTTGCTTTTTGTAGTCAAGTAAACTTTCACCTTGATATCCTCTGATCACGAAAAAATATTTTTTATTTTCTGCATGATCGTCACATTATCGCTTTTTTTTAAAGCTTCACTTTCAACCATTATCCTGAGCCAGCAAACCTTTTCTTACATATAAAACCGGTGTATGCTCTTCTGCAATCCCCTTTAACAGCAATGCCGCCTTAGCCTGATCAAAAGCCTGCTGCAAATTCTTACCAAACCCGATACTGGAATAAAACTGCGCCGCAAAAACTATTGCGGCCTCGTCACCGATCTCGGTATTCATCCCAATAGCAGCCTCAACCTTATCGACAACAGCCTGAGCTTCCTTCTGCGAAAAACAGGCGTTAAAAAAAATCATCCTCACCTTTTTAGACGCTGAAGCTACAGCAGCAGCCATCGCCTCTTTAGAAACCATAGCTATATTACCGCTACCGTCATCCAAAACGATTTCTCCCTTTTCAGAACCATGCCCCGAAAAATGAATGATCTCCGGATCAGTTTCATTGATCGCCTGCAAAATATCCAGCGATTGTACCGCCCAGCGGCTAAAAAACTCGATCCCGTCACGTCCTTCCGACTTGCGGATAGCTTCAGTTATCGACCTGACCTCCTGGTCTAAAGCCAGCTTCTGAGTATCCTGTGGATTAGCCGCTAAAAACAAAATCGTCAGCTTATCAACCGGCTGCTGCGGCTTGATCGCCTGCTCTATTTCTGCGCCAACCTGCAAAGCACGCTCGCGCATAAGCTGCGACTTCTGTCCGCATAAAAGAATAAACTTATTTTCTTCCTCCAGCAGCTCATTTTCTGTTTTAGCAATCTCCTGCTCTATCTCATTGATTTTTTTTACAAGCTTCGGCCCTCTCATCCTTCAGCTGAACCAGTTTAGTCTTTTTATTCATGATCGAAGCTTGGGCCTTTGCAAATTCTTTATCGTTCATCATATTTCCGCCTGCCTGAAATACTCGTCGATACCGGCGGCAATAGCCCCTGCAAAAGCCGGCATATCATTTTCCAAAAGCTCCAGATCATCATTATTATCAATAAAAGCCAGCTCCACCAAAATAGCCGTCATAACAGTCCGGCGCAGCACATACAGCCCCTGGCGCTCTTTGCAGCCACGGTCTATCGTCGGCACCTTGCTCAAAATCTTCTTCTGCACAGCCTCACCCAAAAGTCGGCCCTGCTCGCTGTAATATAAAGTTTCTGTACCGCGGGCATTGCGGCCCGGCGAAGCATTGCAATGCAGTGAAACAAAAATATCAGCCGGCCAGTCGTTAGCAGCAGCCACCACAGCATCCAGATCATCACTCTGCAGCAACATCACCTCATGCCCCGCTCTTTTTAAACCGCGTTCCAGCAAAGCTCCGGCCTGTTTGGTAACATCAGCCTCACGTACATCATAATCAATGTTCACAGCACCGCTGTCAACGTTCGGGTCATGCCCCGGATTAACAAAAACCTTCATTGCCCACGCCCCCTTTAAACGTACAAATCAACTGAAATAGCAGCTCATTTCTCCGCGCCGCTTTCCTCGGCAGCGAAGCCCTGCGCTGCTATTAAAACACTTAAACTGAAAATAACTGCCGCAATAAATTTCATACGCTTCTCACCGCTCCTTATTCTAGTTATGCTTATCATTTTTCAATAAAAATTTCAACAAAGTATCGGCAAAACTCTGCCCGGGGACTTTTTTCCATATACCCGCGCCGCTGCGTTCATCAATAATTCTTCCTTCCCCAGTATAAACCTTAGTCTGCACAGTTTTATAAAGCTGTTTGCGCAGGTCAAAAACAAGCAGCATATCGCAATAAGCTGCTTGTTCACCTGTTTCCAGCTTAGCCGCATAGTTTTTATTCAACTGTTCTAAAACTTTAGTATCTTTAAAAACAGTACGCATCAAAACCTGTCTTTCATTTTTGCTTTTATTTCCCTCTGCGTCTTCGACAGGCTTGATACTGTCATACTCAAACAAATAATTGCCGGTCTCGCTGCTCATCAGCAGGGTCCAACGTTCTGCCTCCAGTTCTGCCTCAGTCTTTTTAGGCTGTACAGAAAGTTCAAAAGCCCATGGGTCTACGGCCTGTTCTTCCTGCGGTTCGGCGGCAGCAGCTGGCAAAATCCACAACCAACTTAACAAAATCACTGTCAAAAATTTATACACCAAAATTCACTCCACTCATACTTTATTCATATATATTTGCTTACCGCACAAATACTATGCCGTAAGCAAATATAACAAGCAGCCGCACATCCTTCCCTTTTGGAAAGGCAATGCGGACACGCTTGTCAGAAACACTAATTTTAAATTGATAAAAATTTGATTATTTCTTTGCTTTTTCAGCCAGTTCGCGGGCTTCTTTGGCCAAGCGGATATGGGAGGCCAAAGACTTGGAAGCAACAGCCAGATTCAGACCGCGGGTGGCAGGAATAGAAGGAGCAATAAAGCAGGCGGAGTTGAGGTTACCGCCAGTATAATCGCTCATCTCGGTAATGCTGAAGGTTCTGCTTGCTGTTACTGCAGTAGTGGGAGTTCCGTCATAAACAGCGATCGGAGTACCTTTAACAAACCACAGGCGGCTGCCGTCAGCATGGATGCCCCACAAATAGCCCGGATCATTAACTGCTACGACTTCTGTCCAGTTAGCCGGAGCAGTGATATCAGCAATGGTAGTGTGGTAAACGCTGCCTACCAGTTTAGCAAAGCCGCTGTCATAATGACCTGCGAAAATATAAACATTATTAGCATCCAGAATAGAAATGTCTCGGAAGTCGCCTTTTTGAGTAGGGTTAGAAAGTGTTACTTTGGTAACGCCGCCTTGAGTGAAGTTCGCCAAGTCAACAATGCACAGATTGGTATCGGCATTGCCGCTGCCAGCATTCTGCATTCCGCCCAACGAGCAGACATATAGCTTATTATCATACAAATCAAGTGTAAAGGAATTTTTACCGACTGTTACATAAGCATTATCATAAGTTAATGTTCCTCTTGCGCTAATAGCAAATCTTGCCACAACACTGTCGTAATAAGTAGCATAACCACTGCCTTTATTGACATAGAACAAAGCATACAATTTACTGCCAACTACAGTCAACGCCTCACCGTGGAAAACGCCGTCAGCATAAGGATTGGCAAAAGCAGGGAAATCTGCCGGAAAGGCATATTCACGAGTTTGAGAATAATTGTTATCCATATCAACCACAGAGATTTTGGAAAGGTCATAACCGGTACCAAAAAGCCATCTACCGCTGGTAGCTACGCCATGCAGGTTGGCAACACCAGACCAAACTATAGGCGTAACCAAAGAAGACCAGGTCGCAGCTTGCGGGTCAATGATCTGATTAGGTTCAGAAGTAGAAGTATAATTATATTGGCGTAGCACCAGACGGCTGCTGTTTCTATCAAAAAAATTAAAGAAAGCCGGATCACCATTCAAACCTGTCATTTTATTTTTTACAGCAGACAAAGCAGTGGCAGCCGCAGCACGTTCACCATTGATAGCACCTGCAGTACCTTCGGAATAACCGGAATTTGTAGCTGTATAGGCAAATAGATTTTCACTCATTTTTTACACGCTCCTTTAATTTTAAAATATTTTAATAATATTACCTATATCCATTTATAAAACTCTGCCTTAGCCCATGGGCATCACCTCCTCGGCATACTGCTGCCTGGTATTTTAGTAAGTATATTGCAAAGTCGCATAATAAGTGCGCCCTTGAATCGGATATAAGATATTTCTCATTTCACTATAAGTAGTTCTTAAATACATATCATTAGCCTTATTCAAAACATCATTACACCCCACTGCCACCTGTAAGGATTTATTTATCTTATACTTTACGCCTACATCCATAGTCGTCAAAGACGATTGCCACGGAAGTGCTCCTGTAGTTAAAGGAATCGCATCTGTAGTTACCTTGCCTACGTGACGCATTTGTGTAAACAGGCTCCAATTTTTATCTGGGCGATAGGTAAAACGGGCCGTACCTTCCCATTTTGGCTGATAGGTCATAACGCCTTCAATTTTTCCATCTTTATTCCACTCTTGCTGCCCAGGTATCGCACTCAGGTCGTATAAAACATTGGAAGGATCGGTATATGTGGCCTGTAGATTGACGTCCCATTTCTGCCACGACAGATCTGCCTGCAGCTCAACGCCATTGACTTTACCGCTGGCAGCATTATTGTAAACAAAGAAAAAACTATTCCAGGAAGATAATTGCAGCAGTCGTTTGGAATCGCGCCCAAAATAAGTTATCTGGAACTTAGCTGTATCGGCACCCAGCCACTTGCCATCCCAAATGGCACTGATATCCCACTGCTTGCCTTCCTCCGGCATAGGAAAGACACTGGCAGACCCGCCTACATTGGGCATCGGCAGAATACCGGCACCGTCGCCGGCGATCTCGTACATATTGAGCAGCCGGTAGTAAGTGCCGCCTGTCGCCCGCAGCGTAAAGTGATCATTAAACTGTTTTTTCAGTGCCAGCTGCCAGGTCACCTTATCATCCGTCTGTTCATCCGTTTGCCCCAGCCATTTGATATGCTGCGGGTCATTCTTTTCGTCATAACGGTCGCTACGCCCTAAAATCTTAGAACGATTATAACGAATGCTGGGCGTCAGCCAAAAATCGCCTTTTTTATTTAATGTGATCGTGTCCTGGATCTGCGCATTAATGATCTCCTGCTCATAATAATTACGCCACCTGCTGCGGGTATCTTCGTTAGCATGTTCAAAGTCAAACATTTTCCAGCCGTCAATATCCATTTTTTCTTTAGAGGCATCGACCAGAAACTCTATCAAGTGCCTGTTGCCGGCTTTATAGCTGCCGTCTATCTTCGCACCCAGGCGGCGGCTGTCATATTTGCTCCATAAGGTGTTAGCCTTCAGAGTATTTAAACCGCTTGTTGCTTCAAGTACCTTTTCCAAATTCTGCCAATCATCAATATAATAATCTTTATCCTGCTTTAAATAGTTGATACTCCAGCCCCATTCCAAATTACCGACAGTATCGCGTCGGCCTAAAAGCAATTCCTTCGCCGTTAACTCCTGATTACGAAAATAATACATATTAGGCTTGCCGTAAGGCATATTTACTGCCCAATCCTGATCCACAGTCCAAAGCGGGGCATAATTTTTATCAATAGGATGCGGTAGATGCCGTCTGATATTTTTCCAGGTAGCTTTGGCCAGCCAGTGATCATCCTGCCATTTGATAATGGCATCGGTGTTTTTATAATCATTAGCCTTACGCCAGCGTTCAGCACTTTCAAGTTTGTCTAATTGGTATTGATCGCTTTTATATAAATTTTCTTTGTAATTAGGATCAGCATATTTGGCATAATAAAACTCCCAATCATGCTCCATAACATCTTTTCCACCATAGTCATCAGGATCCTGTTGCCAAAAAACTTCATAAATATCGCCGCCCGGAGCACACCTTGTTACCATCTCATCAATTGATGTAACATTACCCAAGCTAGGTTTTTCCATTCCAAAGCCAACATCGTAGCTAATTTGCTTATTTATTCTATCAGTGGTATTTTCCAAATCTTTATAATAATATTGCAAACGCTCTTTGTAGGTTCTGTCATTATCAAAATTCTTATATTTAAAATCGCCTTCACTCTGGTCGCGATTGATGCCAACCATCAAAGCGCCTCCGCCCAGAGGAGCGTCGATCTGTAAATTACCTTTATAGCCGCCGAAGGAGCTTTTGCCGAAGCTGGCCTGCACGTTAGCTTTGGTAGGTCGTTTGGTGACGACGTTGATAACGCCGCCCATAAAGGTACCGCCAAAACGTGCCGGTATATAGCCGCGGTAGACCTCGATCCGTTCAACATTATGTACAGGAATAGTAGAAATATCTGCCGCCGCGTCGCCGCCCAGATTAAACAGCACGCCGTCGACAAAAACACCGACCTGCGCCGCAGTAGAACCACGTACGCTGACTGTTGTATACTGCCCTTTACCGTTCAACTCACGTACATGTACGCCGGGAACCATTTTCAACAGATCGGGCAGGTCTTTCTGCTCGCCTTTGTAGTCATCGGGACGAATAACCGTTACCGTGCCAGGCGACAATTTTGCTTCCCAGTCAGGCCGCTTCGCCTCAACCGTTACGCCCTCCAAATCAAAAGACATACCATCATTCTCAGTTTCATCTGCTGCAGCTTGGACACCCTGCGCAGCTGCTGTTTTAGCTTCGGCTTGCGCTGTATTGTTAGAAGGCTCTGCCGCCCATACCCTCGGCTGGTCCCCCCCTAATGTACAAACGCCCAAAGCAGCTAAAATGCCCGCTGTTATGGCAGCTTGCCGCAAGCTGTTTCTTTCATTTCTCATGCAAATCCATCCTCCCACTTTTGTAAAAAATAACGCCGCATTTTCTACCAGTCCATTCGGTGAAAGTGCAGCGTCTGTTTTTTTTACAAAACAGCCTGCTCCGCTTTTCTGGTCGAAAATACTAAAATTTCCGCGCTGCTGGTTTCAGCGCATAATCATAGCGTCCGCAGAAATATTTGTCTGGCAAAACGCCAAACTTAAATATCTCTGCAAAATTTTCTCCCAGTCTGTCTACGCAGGCTGGGAGAAAGATAGAACCAGTCAGCACTCTGACTCAAGATCATCACTTCAACATCCCTTTGTGAAAGGACTGCAATGCTGAAGCTCCCTAATACAGTTGCGTGACAGCGCCGGATTCACACCGGACTTCCCTATAAAACCACGGATCATTGATCCCACAAGTACCCAGTTCCAAATTTTCATTTTTTGTTTTCAATGAACATGTCATTTATCACTCCAGTACCGTGACCGCAAGCATGGATGCCGCCACCCCAGCGGCACCACGCTCAAAGGTCTGAGTTGAGTGGAGTTTGCAGGCTATGACTGAACCTGCAGGAAATAAGAACTGCCCCTCTGCTAAAAGCAGAGGGGCAGAAAAACTTGCATAACAAGCGTATACCAGTTTTTCTAACTCTCTGTCGCTCGCAGTAGCTAGACTATCAGGCTGATTGCTGGCTTAGGGCTAAAACCCCTTACAGCGCCGGGAGCGCAGCGGAATTGCACCGCTTCTCATTTTACGATTACCACATGATAAGCATTACTATTTTCTCGATATGTTTAAATCATATAACTTACTTTTACATATGTCAACCTGTTTTTTCTGAATGTATACAATATTCTTTTTTATTTTTTTTAAATATTTTCTAATACAATTTAATTTATACAAAACTAAATTGTATAAATCTAATATCAGTATTTCATCAAAACTGCTTCTGTACGGCCCGCTTACAGCCATATCTTCCAGCGGCTAGTTTTTATACAAAATTCTACCTGTCATTTTTAAATAAATAAACTGTTTCATCTGGCTGAATATGCTTTGCATAAAATAAGCCCAGCCGTTGATGCCGGCACATGTTTCCCTGTTAATATGCACTCTGGCTGCAGGCATTGCCAAATTAAAATAAATTGTTTTTTCGATGTCGCCTATTTCGATCCGTACAAAACATTGCTTCGACAGAGACGGAATCGTGTAGGCTTTACACTCAGCTTCTCTATTAAAACCTGCGTCACCTGATAATATCAATATCTATTTATTTTGCAACTTCAGCAATCACATCACTGGTCAAATCTTTACCGCCATACAGCATTGCACTGCTGTCAACTACACTGCTGATACCGGCGCGTTTTGCAACTGTGGCAATAGCTTTTTGCACTTTTTTCTGAATCGGTCCCATAAGATCCTGTTCACGTTTGGCAATCTGCTGTGAAAGTTTTTCTCCCAGGGCCTGTTTACCACTGTTATCTAAAGAGGCAGACTTACTTTCAAATTCCTGCTGCGCTTTTTGGCGTTCCAGGTCAACAGCGCTCATGGTCGTTTTGATATCGGGATAGCTTTGAAATACCTGCTGGACGTTTACATACCCCACAACATTACCGGCTTCGGCTGCCGATACTGCGCCGCAAATACCCAGAGCCATGACAATCGTCAAAATAAAGGTCATAATTTCTTTTTTCATCGTTTACAACACTCCTTAATTTTTGTTTATATAAATTTTAATGCTACCTTTTTTTATCTCGGCAAGCCGCAATAAACCTAGCTGCTGCAATATCTGTCAAGCCATAATCGGCAAACTTCACCAGTAACTTGCGCACCAGCTTTGTTTGTTGTTCTGTCTTTGTATCACCGCCAGTTTCCTTAAATATTTTATGATGTTGAATTATCTTGCACATGTAGTATATTATAAACGGTTCTCAGTCACCAGTCAATAATAGTTACTATTTATATCTTTATATTATTTAATTGACTTTTTATCTGATTAGCTGTATTTTATAAGTAGTTATATTAAGTTTTCCATTTTCAATTAGAGGAGGCTTGTCTATGTCCGATTTTATCAGCGATTCCATTTTTAAAGAAGCATTCCTAAGGGCTTCTCGTCATTATATAGAAGCTTTAGAGCTGCCTGAGCTTCATTCAAAACGGTCTTCTGATACGAACTCTGTCATTGATTCTGCTGCCTGCATAAACAACAGAATGCTGCAAAGTTTTGCTGCTGATTTAACCGAACAGCAAAAGAGTGATGTTTTGAATTCAACTTTATTGGCTCAGCTGGCGGCAGACAAAGCTTATACTAAAGATGCAGCTGGCCGTTATGACGTTAAAGGCTGGTACAGTAAATTTTCAGAAGTACTGCTTAATTTAGGCTGGGTAAGCCAAAACACTGCTTTCTGGCAATATAAAATACACGGGGAAAGTTTTACAGCTGACAAGGCTATCTTGGAAATCATCAACGGCTTACTGCAAAACAACGCTCTGCTTTTAGCGCAAGCTACTATTAACGCTTTAAAAAATTTGCCTGAAAATGATTCTAAGCTTACTCTGTTTAAATTCAATACCTGTTCTGACAAAATGGGTAATATCAGCCTTGGAGTCTGTACTCAAAAAAACGGCTTGATTGAATATAATTTTGCGGCACTTTACCTGGAAACAAAAAAGAACTTTAAACAGATTTTATTCATTGATTTTTCAACGTCTGATTTCAAGCTGTTTACCGGTACTAATACCATAACTCTTAATCCAGATGTTTACAGTATCGTGCGCGAGCAGGTAATCCAAAAATTACAGGACAGAGTTGGCAGTTATCTTGCCGGTCTTGATATTTGAACATTTAACGGTAATAAAAGCGTGACATAAATTTATGTCACGCTTTTATTTTTTATTCTTCTTAAAATATTCTGGATATGTTTTTTGAGCAATATCTAAGATTCCATCACCGATATACTGCGAGGCAGCATATCTATAACGGTCTTTAATAATAATTATGTTATTATTTTTTATGGCTTTGATACTTTGCAATGCCGGATCTGATAAAACTTCTTTCCTGAAAAGCACTGTATCGCCTTCCTGCGTTGAACTATAATCAGAGAACATCAAAACGTCAGGATCGACTTCTACTATTTTTTCCTTACTCAGGTGTTCTCCACGGACAAGGCACGCCAAAGCAGCTCCATTAGTTACACCGGCATTGATGCAAATATCGTTGAACAAGCCTTCTGCACTTCCAAAAACACCCAGCAGTGAATAGCCCATCAATATCTTTTTATCACTGACTGGTATCGTATCAGTCACTTCTTTTACAAACGTTGTTTTTTTGTCAAGTTCTTTAATAACTATACTTCCCTGTTTCTTTTCATTCACAGCTTCTGATAATTTTATGATTCTTTTTCGTACCATATCCAGCGTAGTCGGGATTTTTGTAATATAGACCTTAAGTCCAACATCTTTTAAGGACTGGATAAATGCAGTGTTTGAATTTTCCTGCACTATAACAAGATCAGGTTTAATAGCAAGAATTTGCTCTGCACTTACCTTTTGCGGTAATTTTAGAGGAATCTGCGCAGCTTTATCTGCAATCAACGATATTTTAGGATCAGCAGCAGGTTCTGAAATGGCTGCAATCCTCTCTAATGGAACCAAATCAGTGAGAATTTCTTCAAGGCTGAGCGTTGTGGCATAGATTCTCTTAGGCGTATCTGTAAAATATAAAATATTACCTTTGTCATCAACCACCTGATACTGAGTTTTAACTTCTGTTTTTTCAGTAACTGAAACAGTTTTGTCAAAACTACATCCCGTTATTCCTAATATCATAATTATGACTAAAATAAAACTGCGCATTTATCTCTCCTGATTAAATTAAGTTTTAGAAGCTATATTCATATCCAAGCATAAAGTTTCTGCCAAGATTGTGATAGTTAGTATCACCGTTAGTTGTAATATCAATTCTATCCAAAATATTATTTAAATGGAAAAATATTTTGTGATTATCCTCAGGTTTGTATGATAAATCAAGGTCTGTAAAAAACTGTGGTTTAATATTTCTTTCGGTAGCAGTATTAGAAATTCTATGTCCTACAAAATTTCCTGATAACATTCCGTTAAATTTATTTTTGTTGTAATTAAGAGTACCATTGATCTGATAACGTCCATAACAGTCATGCCAGCCTAAATCTCCATATTCTTCTTCATTTCTTGCCTGAGGCTTGCTATATGTTAAGCCAATATTACTGCTCCAATTTTTATCATGGACAGTAGTACATGACAATTCAATACCAGTATTGCGGAAATCTTGATTAACATAATAAATGTCATCATTTTTGTCACGAGCAGCTTTTAAATAATCTTTTATGTCATAACTATATAATGCAACTCTCCATGATCTTTTATTTTCATTTAATTTATAACCGATTTCATAATGAGTCCCTTGCTCAGGCTTAAGATCTGTTGTAGGCAAAATATTAGAAGTTCCATATATCTGTGTTAAATTTGGCATTCTGAAAGATTTTCCTGCTTTGGCATAAAAACTGCTGTTTTCATTAACTTTGTAAAGATATTGTACTTCCGGTGTAAATTTACTTAAATCCTCATTTTCAGTTGTAACCTTAGTACCATCTTTTTTGGTTTCTGTTGCCTTGGAACCTACTGCCCAAGTTTCACGCATATTAAAAAGCAAATTTTGCTTTTCATCTATGCTCATATCATATGAAAGGTATAAAGAATAATTATTCCTATCATAACTCATACTATTTGAAGTACCACGTAAATCCATATCTTCTTTTTGGAATCCAGCACCAACTAATAAAGAATTTTGCCCAATATCAAATTTTTTCTGTATATTCAAATTCGTATTATGACCTTTTCGCCAACTATTAAGAGTAGGATTTTTCCAACCGTTTCCTGAAGGTGAAATCTTATCATAAGTTTTTTCCTGAGTTCCATACGACACATGTGCTTTCCAACCATCTTTATCATAACTTACCAAAAAGTTATTGTCTGTATCATAATAATCTCTCAACTCAGTATATTTTTTGCTAACAGCATCTTTCTGCATATAGCGGTGTTCATTTTTAGAATAATTATGAGTAAAAATCAGTCCATCTGTTATCTGGTAATTCCACATAACACTTTTGCGCTCCCCTTTACCATAATCAAAAATACTACCTGTAGTTTTACCGTCAGCAAGACTGCTTATACCATCAGCTTTTCCACGATTTTCCAGTCCCGCAACAACACTGAATTTATCGGCACCTAAAGAAATATCATAACGCTCTTTTCCAAAATTTCCAGCAGAAAATTTAACTTTGTTATTTATCCTTTTTTTGGTAATAATATTTATTACCCCTCCTGTTGCTTCACTTCCATATAATACAGAACCACCACCTCTTACGATCTCAATTTTCTCAATTGCGCCACTGGGAATATCTTCAAGGTTATATTTACCATCCATATTCATAGGAACTCCATTAAGTAAAACCAAAGTTCCTACCTGGGCTCCACGAATCATTATTTTACTCGTCATCGTACCCATAGCTGCGCCGTTAAATCCCTGTGACTGTACAGTAACTCCTAAGGTATTCTGTAACACGTCAAATGCGTTATTAGCTCCACTTTCTTCTATTCGTTTAACATCATATACTTCTACCGCAGCCGGTGTATCTAGATCCTTCGTTTCAAAACCTTGTGCTGTTACTATCATTGGATCAAGTGTGAAAACCTGTTCCGGTTCTTCTGCATACCCTGATGTGCCCCCCCAGATGACACTGCCAGTTATCAATGCGATCATCAGAGTATTTTTTCCTAAGCTTTGCTTCATCAAATTCAACTTCCTTTCAAATTTTAATTCATTGATACCCTTCTTTAAATATAGTCGTAAAAATAGAAACTCCTCCTTCTCTGAAAACAGATAAGGAGGATACAGACAAAATTTACTGTCATATCTTCCCTATACTGTCTCTCGCAGACATAGAGTTGCTGGTAAATTCTGACTCAAGCAGTTTTAATCACTGCTAATACAGCGGCGGGACCGTGTTAGATTCTCACTAACTTTTACTCGTTATAGATTACCAGTATTTAATATTAAATTCATTTTACTACTATGTGTGATATAATACTATGTATAGTCATTAGACAGTCAAGAGGTTGGTGAAAATTTATGGAAAAAAATAAAAAAAATTTATTTACAACAGGAGAACTGGCTTCCTTGTGTAATATTCATCGCAAAACCTTGCTTTTTTATGACAGGCTTGGCCTGATCAAACCAGAGTTTATTGATAATAACGGTTACCGTTATTATGCCCGACGACAATTCTTTTCCTTAGAGATCATCTTGGCGTTACGAAAATTAGATATATCTTTACCGGAAATTGGTGAGTATCTTAATAATAAATCTACATCTAATTACAAAAACTTACTTGCCAAACATGCCAATATATTAGATCAGCTTTTGCTTAATCTTCAAAAAATGCGCAGTGAGCTTAATGACAGAATCAACTTCTTAGAAAATACTGAATCTTTACCTGTAGAATCGGTTCATTTAACAGCAGAAGCCGAAGAATATCTTTTTTTAAGCGATCCGGTTCCGCAGAATGCTGATTTAAAAATCAGAACAAAAATCTCGGCTCAGCATTTATCAACTTTGGCTGATTATGTTACTTTTAACAATCATGTTTCGGGTTATATACTTGATAAGACTGCTTTTATAGCTGGTAAACGGCCCCATACCAAGTATTTTTACCAATCATTTTCTCAGCCTTTTGATTCGCCTTACTTTTTTCTTAAATCTGCAGGATCATATGCAACAATTTACTTTGAAGGTATTTATTGTTCGTACGGTAAACCACATGTCACTATGCTCTACCAGTATTTACAGGATAATAACCTGCAGGCGGTCAGCGATCTTTATATGACTTCAATCAGAAATCATTGGGTTACCAATGATAATGGCAGCTATTTAAACAAACTTTCAGTAAAAGTCAAAAAAATAACAGTAGAATTTTAAATTCTACTGTTATTTTTATCTTTTTTATTCTTTAACTATTGCCGCACCCTGTTCAGTAAAGTTGATTATTGAACCACCCGGCAATTCAATTTCTACACCATTGTCTTTCCATTTTAAAGGCTCTTTTACTGTACAGTTTGTTACTTCACCGTCTGGAGTAAAGCTGACTATGCTTTTTCCTTTAAATTCAACAAAACCTGCATTCTCCATATCTACGGCATTATTTTGCCAGCCAACGGGTCGCAGTTTAGTATCTTCTGCCAAAGTCCCCTTTTTTACTGCACCATCATTATAAAAATCAAGGATGGTGCCGCTTTTAAAGGCTATAAACCCATATTTTTCTGAACCAAGGCCAACAGTTGTTTCATCAGCTATAGTGCCATTAAGTACCGTTCCCTGTTCGCTGAAGGTCACAGCTGTACCGCCTTTATAACGGATATGCCCATAACTGGAAAGTGCTATATTGTAGGTACTGTTATTGTTCCAATATCTGTAATAACGCGGGAAAAACGGGCTGCGGTTAGTATATGCAGAAACAAAATAATAATCGTTAATAATACGCTGCCACCCTTGTGGACGCAAATAGGTATCACTTGCCAGTACACCGCTGATAACAGCTCCATTATCATTAAGACTGGCCGTTGTACCTTTTTTAAACTTTATCTGGTCTCCTACAGTCCAGCCCTGAGGATAAAGCTCTTCACTTTTTGTAAGACCTTTACTGGTTGGAGCCGCAAATACACTGCTGCATAAAGCACACAGGCTTATGACTACTGCTGTTTTTGCCAAAATACTTTTTGTTTGCATTTTGATCAGTCCTTTCTGTATTTTACAATTTATAATTTAGCACTTTCATTATCATGATTCAAATTAGCTTAATTACAAAAATAAAATTAAATTTCTGCTGTTTAAACAAGCGGATTCACAATTCTTATTATTTATATTCTATCATAGCTTTTGATGATGAATATTTAATTTTCAAAAAACAAATGACTCCAACACATAGGTGCAGGAGTCATTTGTTTCATTTAATGTTTTTTTTATTTTGTTCTTTAAATGCTGCTTCCTGCCACAAATACCAAACCCCCAAAGAACGCCATGGACGCCATGTTTCTGTAAGCGTAGTTATTTGCCCACGTTTGGGTATATCATCTAACCCCTTCAACTCTTTCAGTTCTTTTTTAAAAATAAAATCTGCCGAAGGAACTACATCAGTCCTGCACAAGGCAAGCAATAAAAACATTTCAATAGTCCACTGCCCTAAACCGCGAATTTGGACAAGCTGCTTAGTTATTTCAGCATCAGTCATTTCAGAAAATTTTTCTATAGTTACCTGACCTGCAACAGCTGCTTCAGCAAAACTTTTCAAATATTCGGCTTTCTGTTTTACCAGTCCCTGTTCGCACAAGGCTTCAATGGAAACTTCCACTACCGCCTGTGGCTGCAGTGGATTTCCTAAAAATTTTCCTAGTTTTTCCAGTAATTGCAGACTGACATCAGGTGGTAACTGCTGTGAAACAATACCTGTAACTAATGTCCCGAAATACTTCTCCTTTGGCTCAGGTTTCAATTCACACACAGGAAACCTATCGATCAATGGGATCAGCTCAGGCGCATGTTCACGCAGATATTTGGCTCCTGCAGCCCAATCTGGGGTTTTGAGCATGATACATCCTCCTTATTTACTTTGGTTATTCAACGAAACAGTACTATCGTTGATATTACTTATGATTATACGCTAAAACGGTTATTTTGCAAAGCCGCTGAAAAGTAATTTAGTAAAATTACAGAAAATCCTTGCATCATTCATGGTTTTATGGTATTATTTATATCTGTCAGGACTACTGACAAATGGCCCGGTGGTTCAGTTGGTTAGAATGCCGCCCTGTCACGGCGGAGGTCGTGGGTTCGAGTCCCATCCGGGTCGCCATTTGCGGAAATAGCTCAGTGGTAGAGCACCTCCTTGCCAAGGAGGGGGTCGCGAGTTCGAATCTCGTTTTCCGCTCCATTTTAGGGGTATAGCTCAACTGGTAGAGTAGCGGTCTCCAAAACCGTTGGTTGTGGGTTCGATTCCTACTGCCCCTGCCACGCAAAAGTAAGCTGCAGACGATGTCTGCAGCTTTTTTATTTTAATATGTCTAAAATAAAACCAAGGGAAGTCAGCTGTAATGCCTGACCTCCCTTGGTTACTAATTATAAAAAAGGACTGTCCTTACTTTGATAGTCTATTTTATATTTATCAGGATTAGCTTTGACAATAGCTAACAGTGCCTTGCCTTCACTTCCATATTCATCCGCCTGCTCTTTTACTTCATTTTGCAGATCAAGCATCCACGGCACTAAAGGCGGCATCCATCTTAGCAAGCAGGCGGCAAGTTCATCAAGATTATCTCCTTCTAAAATATGATCTCTGATTACAATATGCATCTTTTTTCCCCCTTTTACACGCATTCTCTATTATAACAAAAATCATATAAAAATAAAGTCCGATCACTTTATTATAAGCGATCGGACTTTATTTTTATACTATCAACACTGTACAATTTATTTTCCGGTACGACCACGTTTAGTAAAAGGCTTACCTTCTTTACAAAGTGGGCAGTCCTCTTCTTTAAATGTTGGTACATCAAGATGCAGTAAAGCTTCAGTACGAATACCAAAATCAACTTTACCGCCGCTGCGGTCAACCAAAAGCCCAATACCGACCGGAATGCCGCCATGTTCTTTAACAACATCCAGAACTTCCATAACACTGCCGCCAGTTGTAACGATATCTTCAACGATCAGTACACGAGTTCCTTTGGGAATCTCAAAACCGCGTTTTAAAGTCATTTTACCATTTTCGCGTTCGGTAAAAATAGCACGGGTATCAAGCGCTTTACCAACTTCGTGCGCCAGCAGGATACCGCCTGTCATTGGACCTACTACCAATTCTACATTATCAGCAGCATAACGTTCAGCCAACTCCTGACAAAGCTTTTCTGTGTATTTAGGATGCTGCAGCACATTGAATTTTTCTACATACATAGGGCTGTGCAAACCACTGGTCAACAAAAAATGTCCGTGAAGCACGGCTTCAGTTTCTTCTAAAAGCTGCATTACTTCTTTTTCTTGCAACATATCAAACACCTCTGATTTCTGCTACGATACTTTGTGCCGCAGCAATTTTATCTTCTGCTTTAGTAATAGGACGCCCTACTACGATATGGCTGGAACCATTTTTAAATGCTCCGGCAGGAGTAGCGATACGGCTTTGGTCATCTATAGACGCACCAGCCGGACGTACACCGGGCGTAACGATCAAAAACTCGGGACCACAGGCACTTCGAATACCTGCAGCTTCCTGTGGCGAGGCAACGACACCATCCATGCCAGCTTCCTGTGCCAGCTTTGCCAAAGCAATAACCTGCTCTGCAATAGTGTTCTTATAATTAAGATCACCAAACTGCTCATCATCCATACTGGTCAAAATAGTAACAGCAATCAGTTTCGGCGCCGGGCGTCCCAATTTTGCAGCAGCTTCACGCACAGATTTAACAGCTGCCTGCATCATCTTTTTACCGCCTACGGCATGTACATTCATCATATCTGCACCTAAACCAGTAAGAACCGCCAAAGCACCTGCAACGGTATTGGGAATGTCCTGTAATTTTAAGTCAAGAAACACCTGCTTATTATGACCTTTGAGGAAGCGTATCATTTCACTTCCCGCAGCATAATAAAGCTCCATACCAACCTTATAATGGCTGACATTATCTCCTAATTCCAATACTACTGCTTTAGCCTGTTCCATTGTGGGGAAATCCAAAGCTACGATCAAACGATCGTCATGATTCATCCTGCCACCCCCTTAACGTTTTACAGCGCGTTTCAGATGGATCTTACCTTCTGGCAACGCCAAACCGATCATATCTTTAAGTTTTTTAATGCCATGCTTATCCATATATTCCAAAATACCATGTGAAATAGTTTCTGCAATACAAGGATTGGTAAAATTAACAGTTCCTACAGCAACTGCGCTGGCACCTGCCAGAAAAAATTCTATCGCATCTTCTGCTGTCATAATGCCGCCCATACCGATAATAGGCACATGTACGTTCTGAGCAACCTGATAACACATCCGCACTGCAACAGGACGTACAGCCGGACCGCTAAGTCCGCCTATAACATTGCCTAAAACCGGCTTTTGCCTGTCAATATCTATTTTCATACCAATCAAGGTGTTGATCAGTGAAATAGCGTCAGTTCCCGCCGCTTCTACAGCCTGGGCCATGGCTACGATATCGGTCACGTTGGGTGAAAGCTTGGTAATCACCATTTTAGACGTATTGCTTTTTACCGCTTTAACTACTTCAGCTGCACTGTCAGGGCAGGTACCAAAAACCAGGCCTCCTTCTTTGACATTTGGGCAGGAAATATTTATTTCTAAAGCGTCAACGCCTTCTACATCCAGTTTTTTGGCAACCTTGCCGTAATCTTCATAGGAATGGGCATAAATATTAACTATTACCGGTACGTCATACTGACGCAGTTGCGGCAACGTTGTTTCCAAAAAATAATCCACACCAGGATTTTCAAGTCCGATACTGTTGAGCATCCCTGACGGAGTTTCAACAGCACGCTGTCCCTTATTCCCCGGCTGCGGTTCTAAGGAGGTACCTTTAACAGTAACAGCCCCTACTTTTTCAAGATCAAGAAAGTCGGTAAATTCCAGTCCAAAGCCAAAAGTACCGGAAGCTGTGGTAATCGGTGTTTTCATTTTCAAGCCGGCAATATTTGTCGCCAACCGTCCATCATACAATGCTTTTACCATTCGCCCACCTCCTCGGCCCAAAATACCGGGCCGTCGGTACAAACCTTAAGCCGCTTGCCTATACCACTGCACGAACAGGACAAGCAAGCGCCAAGACCGCAGGCCATATACTTTTCCAAAGAAACCTGACATTTTATATTTTTTTCGGCAGCAACTTCAGCTACAGCTTTCATCATCGGCACAGGCCCGCAGACATAGACGCAGTCATATTTACCGCTGTCTAAAAGCTGCGGCAAAAGAGCAATTACTGTCCCCTGCACACCACAACTGCCGTCATCTGTCGTAATATGGATATTTTGGCAAATATCTTCGTACAAATCTGTCCAAAACAGTTCTTCTTCCGAACGCCCTCCCATCAAAATCTCTATGGGCTTGTTCTGCGCACAGAATCCTTCTGCCAAATACAGCAGCGGCGCCAGTCCCAGACCACCACCAACCAGCAATGGACGTTCAGCCTCCATAGCGAAGCCATGGCCTAAAGGACCTACGATACTCAGCTTATCTCCACTGCACACTTCTGCCAGAATATGAGTAGCCTCGCCAATAATGCGGTATATCATAATGAAAGTACCATTATCCGCATTTACTCCGGCAACGCCAAAAGGACGGCGAAGCAACGGCGCCGTATTCTTGCAGACCTGCACATTCACGAATTGTCCCGGGACCGCCGTTTTGGCGATCTCGGGAGCATAAACTTCTATTAATTTTGTAGTAGCGTTTAAAACACGCTGACCAATAACAGTGGCGTTCGTAATAGTTTTTGGCACGGGCTTATCCCTCCCAGGCTAAATCCTGCAATGCAACGATGCTGACCACACGGCGGCGGCGCATTGCCGACATAACGTGCTGCAGTTCACGTGCTGTGTCCATAGAAGTCAGGCAGGCAATGGCATGCTCTACTGTGGAACGTCTGATTTTAAAGCCGTCACGCTCAGCATCACGACCATGGTTAGTTGTATTGATAACCATACTTATCCGGCCTTCTTTGATATCGTCAAGAATGTTGGGGCTGCCCTCGCTGACTTTAGTCGCTACGGTCACCTTAACACCCTTTTCTTTCAGATATTCCGCTGTACCTCCGGTAGCCATGATTTCATAGCCCAGATCGGCAAAACCGGCCGCAATTTCTGCCGCTTCAGGTTTATCCATATCAGCAACAGTGATCAGTATCGAGCCTTCATGCGGTACATTGATACCGGAAGCAATACATGCTTTATACAAAGCACGTGAGTACTGATAATCAACGCACATTACTTCGCCTGTAGATTTCATCTCAGGCCCTAATGTAATATCGACATTACTCATTTTGTTGAAGGAGAACACAGGGGCTTTAACTGCATAATAGTCCGGGAAGAAGCCCAAGCCTGGTTTATACCCCTGCTCACGCAGCGAATGACCCATAGCTGCTTTAGTTGCTACATTGATCATCGGCACGTTGGTGACCTTACTCAGGAAAGGAACTGTACGGGAAGAACGCGGATTTACTTCAATTACATAAACCTCATTATTCCGTACGATATACTGGATGTTGATCATGCCTTTTACTTCCAGTCCAAGTGCCATACGGTTGGTATAATCAATGATAGTTTTGATAACCGACTCGGACAGATTACGCGGCGGATAAACAGCGATAGAATCGCCGGAATGCACACCTGCACGTTCGATATGCTCCATAATACCGGGAATCAGCACTTCATTACCGTCGCAGATAGCATCGACTTCGACCTCTGTACCCTGCAGATAATGATCGACCAGTACCGGATGTTCGCGTGAAGCCTTAACAGCACTGGACATATAATGTTTCAGTTCTTCATCATTATAAACTATTTCCATTGCGCGACCGCCCAAAACATAAGACGGACGAACCATAACCGGATATCCGACATCAGCTGCAGCTTTTAAAGCGCCTGCCGTATCAAAAACAGTATGCCCTTTCGGACGCGGAATATTGCAGTTTGTCAAAAGCTGTTCAAAACGTTCTCTATCTTCGGCTCTGTCAATACTGTCAACACTGGAGCCAAGTATTTTCACGCCTGCATCTGCAAGCGGTCCAGCCAGATTGATTGCCGTTTGGCCGCCAAACTGTACGATAACGCCTTCAGGCTGTTCTTTATCAAGAATATTCAAAACATCTTCTACTGTCAAAGGTTCAAAATACAGACGATCAGAAGTATCAAAGTCCGTACTTACAGTTTCCGGGTTATTGTTAATAATGATGGTTTCATATCCAAGCTCTTTCAGTGCCCATACGGAATGTACAGAGCAATAGTCAAACTCTACGCCTTGCCCGATACGGATCGGTCCGCTGCCTAAAACAGCAACCTTCTTTTTATCACTGACGCGTACTTCATCTTCAACAGCATAGGTAGAATAATAATAAGGTGTTTCAGCTTCAAACTCGGCAGCACAGGTATCAACCATTTTATAGGTTGGGATAATGCCCCAGTCCTTACGCATAGCACGTACTTCCATCATCTGTTTACCGATATATTCGCCAATAACCACATCGGCAAAGCCCATGCGTTTAGCTTTACGCATTATCTCCTTAGTCATCGGTTCAGTTTTTAAAACAGTTTCCATCTTGACGATATTCAATATTTTCTGCAGGAACCATCTGTCGATCATCGTGATCTCATGGATCTCTTCCAGACTTACGCCTCGACGAAGTGCTTCGGCAACAACAAAGATACGTTCATCATCGATCTTAGAAATGCGAGCACGAATTTCTTCATCACTCAGTTCTTTTAATTCCGGCATTTCCAGATGAGTCAAACCGATTTCCAAAGAACGGATCGCTTTCAGCATTGCTGCTTCCAGTGTGCGTTCGATAGCCATAACTTCGCCGGTAGCCTTCATTTGGGTGCCTAATGTACGGTCGGCTGTAACAAATTTATCAAAAGGCCAGCGCGGGAATTTCAGTACTACATAATCAATAGAAGGCTCGAAGCAGGCAGTTGTCTTTTTCGTTACAGCATTTTGAATCTCGTCCAGATTATAACCGATAGCTATTTTACTGGAAACCTTTGCGATCGGGTAACCGGTAGCTTTAGAAGCCAAAGCCGAAGAACGGCTGACACGCGGATTTACTTCGATTACATAATAACGTTCAGAATTTGGATCCAATGCCAACTGCACATTACAGCCGCCGCGCACACCCAATTCACGTACTATATCAATAGAAGCCTGACGCAGCAGCTGTACTTCGCGATCGCTCAGAGTCTGCGCCGGAGCGGCAACGATAGAATCGCCGGTATGTACGCCTACAGGATCAAGATTTTCCATTGAGCAGACAGTGATGCAGTTATCAGCCGCGTCACGCAGCACTTCAAATTCAATCTCTTTCCAGCCCGCTACGCTGCGTTCAATCAATGCCTGACCAATAAGACTGTATTTCAGACCTTTATTAACGATTTCATCCAGTTCATCTTCACTTTCAGCGATACCGCCGCCGGTGCCGCCCAAAGTATATGCTGGCCGAACGATCAGAGGAAACCCGACTTTACGGGCAAATTCCTTCGCTGCCGCCATCGTTTCAACGATAGCGCTTTCCGGAATCGGCTGATTGATTTTTTCCATCGTTTCTTTGAAAAGCTCACGATCTTCTGCTCTCTTGATACTATAAATCTGAGTACCTAAAAGCTGCACGTTATATTCGCGCAGAATACCTTTTTCCTCCAGATCTATTGCAAGATTCAGTCCAACCTGACCACCCAAAGTTGCCAGCAAAGAATCAGGACGCTCGCGTTTAATAACACTTTCCAAAAATTCAACATTAACAGGCTCAATATAAACACGGTCGGCAATATGCACGTCCGTCATAATCGTAGCCGGGTTACTGTTGACAAGTACGACCTCCAGCCCTTCTTCTTTCAGAGAACGGCAGGCCTGAGTACCGGCATAGTCAAACTCAGCAGCTTGACCGATAATGATCGGGCCGGAACCGATAACAAGAACTTTTTTGATATTTTGCAGCTTTGGCATCAGTTTTGGCCTCCCATCATTTTTACAAAACGTTTAAATAAATATTCATGGCCGCCTGGTCCGGGGCTTGCCTCGGGATGATACTGAACTGCAAAAGAAGGATGGTCAAGATAACGCAAACCTTCAATCGTACCATCATTCAGTGAGATATTAGTTATTTCCACATTCAGACCGGCTAAAGATTTTTCGTCAACAGCATAACCATGGTTTTGTGAACTGATCAGAACCTTATTTTCCAAAAGGTCTTTAACCGGATGATTGACGCCACGATGCCCGAATTTCATTTTAAAGGTATCAGCACCATTAGCCAAAGCTAAAATTTGATGACCTAAGCAGATGCCGAAAATAGGCTTCTTGCCGATCAGCTTTTTAACTTCTTCAATGATCGGCTGTAAATCCTTCGGATCTCCGGGGCCATTAGCTAAGAAAATACCGTCCGGCCGTGCTGCCAAAATCTCCTCTGCTGTAGTATATGCAGGAAAAACCGTCAAATGGCAGTCAAAACTGGCCAGATATTCAAGAATATTTTGTTTGATACCAAAATCCATGACCGCAACATGATATTTGCCGTTGCCAAGCGTATAAATTTCAGGAGTTGTTACTGTAGCTACCTGATCATGTACTTCTGGTGTAGCCAGCAGCTTTTCCACTTCCTCCTGCGGCATTTCTGCCGGCACGATAACACCCTGCAGTACACCATAATTGCGAAGTTTACGGGTAATCGCACGCGTATCCACGCCTGTCAGTACAGGTACATCCTGTTCATCTAAAAACTGTTCCAGCGTTTTTTCGCAGCGCCAGTTGCTGGGATGATCACACAGTTCACTGATCACATATCCCTGAAAAAAAGATTTTCGCCCCTGATTAAAAAGATCGTTAGTACCATAATTTCCAACTAAAGGATAAGTCATAACAACAATCTGCCCGCAAAACGACGGATCAGTTAAGGTTTCCTGATAACCGCTCATACCGGTAGTGAAAACAACCTCACCTACCGCATTGCGTTTACCATACAGCTCGCCTTCATAAACACTGCCGTCTTTTAATACCAATTTACCTTTTCTTGCTACCGTTTGCATACTTCACCATCTCTCATTACGAATTTACCTGCTACCATCGTAGCTACGGCTTTGCCTTTACAATGTTTTCCTTGGAAAGGAGTTACCTTGCCGCGTGTATAAAATTTCGTATTATCAACAGTCCATTCTTTGTTAAGGTCGATAATAGTTACATCTGCCGGATAACCAACTTTTAAACTTCCAGCTTTTAGTGCAAAAATATTCGCAGGTTCTGTACTCATTTTACCAATAATTTCGTTAATTGTGAAGATGTTTGTATGATAAAGATCAGTTAAAACTACACCAACGGATGTTTCCAAACCCGTAAATCCGCAGGGAGCATAACGGAACTCAACGTCTTTTTCTTCAGGAGCATGCGGAGCGTGGTCAGTGACGATCGCATCTACCGTGCCATCTTTAACTGCAGCGCGCAAAGCCTCTACATGATCCATGCTGCGCAGCGGCGGCGAGACCCTGGTAGCACTGCTGTAAGTAGCACAGGCCTCGTCAGTTAAAGTCAGATGATGTACTGTAACTTCACAGGTCACATTGACACCTTTTTTCTTAAAGCCGCGAATGATATCAACAGCGCCTTTACTGGCAACATGCGCAATATGTACATGTGCGCCGGTATATTCGGCAATAAGACAGTCGCGGGCAACAGCAATATCTTCTGCTATTGCAGGTATACCGGGCACTCCGATACGTGCGGAAACAGCACCTTCATGCATGTAGCCTTCATGTCCCAGTTCCGGTTCGATAGCATGGGAAATCAAAACTTTATCAAAAGCACCTATATATTTGGCGGCAAGTGTAAACAGACGCGGACTGTTGACAAAGTGCCCGTCATCCGAGAACGCCATCGCGCCTTTTTCAGACATATCGATCATTTCAGCCAGCTCTTTACCTTCCTCGCCTTTGCTGATAGCACCGATAACCTCTACATTAACATAGCCTTCACGTGCAGCACGTTCCTTAATACCGGAAACAATGATAGAGTTATCAATAACGGGTTTGGTATTCGGCATGCAGGCGATAGTCGTAACACCGCCGGCTGCCGCAGCCATTGTACCTGTTACGATATCTTCCTTAGCTTCCAGGCCCGGTTCACGCAAATGTGTATGCACGTCAACCAAACCAGGCGCCACTATAAGCCCATCGGCATCATATACTTCATCGGCAGCAGCTTTAATCTCCGCCGCAACTTCTTTGATTACACCGTCTTCCACCAATAAATCCATAATGGCATCAATATTTTGGCTGGGATCGATGACACGACCGTTTTTAATCAATGTTTTCAATTTGCTTACCCCCCGTCAAAGTCAAGAATAAGAGTGCCATACGTACTGCTACACCATTTTGCACTTCATCACGAATAGCGGCGTTATCGCAGTAGCCGACCTCCCAGGAAATTTCCAGTCCGCGATTCATCGGCCCGGGATGCAGGACAGTAACATCGGGTTTTGCCAGCGCCAGACGCTTTTCATTCAAGCCAAAGATTCGTGCATATTCACGCGGAGACGGGAACAGTCCTTTTTTCTGACGTTCCAGCTGAATGCGCAGGACATCAATAACATCTGCACCTTCGATAGCATCTTCAACACGTTTGTGTACGGTTACGCCCAGACTTTCTATATCGTGAGGCAGCAAAGTCATTGGTCCGGCTACATGTACATCAGCCCCCATCTTAGTCCAGGCAGCGATATTAGTACGGGCAACGCGGCTATACAGAACGTCACCTAAAATCGCCATTTTTAACCCCTTCAGATCTTTTCCCTGTTCACGAATGGTAAACATATCCAGAAGTCCCTGAGAAGGATGTGCATGCGCTCCGTCACCGGCGTTGATGATAACAGGATCAGCAACCTCCGCAGCATAAGCAGCGGCACCCTCGATCGGATGGCGCATAACGATTGCGTCACAAGCCATAGATTGTACAGTAAGAATAGTATCGCGCAGGCATTCACCTTTTACAACGCTGGAGCTGGCAGTAGTAATATTAACTACGTCAGCGCCAAGATATTTTCCAGCCAGCTCAAATGAGGTTCTTGTTCTGGTGCTTGGTTCATAAAAAAGGTTGATAATGGATTTTCCCCGCAGTGACGGCACCTTTTTGATATCACGTTTCATGATTTTCTTCATTTCTGCCGCAGTTTGCAGAATCATTTCATATTCCTCGATGGAAAGTGAATCCAGATCAAGGATATCTCTGCCACCCAGAGATACGTTTGCTTTTGCCATTGTCCTACCTCCTATTAATCACATAAAAAAGCCTTCTGTGCCTGCAAGATGGCAAAGAAGGCTTGTAGTACAAGTTACCTAAAAGTCTACCTTACAGTCTCACAGGACCGCTTTAAAGGTAATATTCTATTGGTAATATTTTACCATCCATTAAGTGGTACGTCAAACCAAAATCAAAATATTTTCCAGGAATTTTACTTCCCACGCATTACAGCAAACCTACAAATCTGCTTCTTGCAATATCTGCCGCTATCGTATAAGATAAACCCAGAATCTATTATTTGAAAGGAGGATTGCTTTATCAATCCTTTAAGAAATATCGATGCGGTCATGTCAGGTAGCAAAGGCTATTTGACAGGCAATCGCTAAAACAAAACAGCTTTTGCTGCCATCCCGGTAATTATAAATCTGGGAGGAAGCAATATGTGCTATCAAAACGGTAAAAAAATATTACCACCGCCACTTTTATCAGCTATTCAGGAATACATAGACGGTGAATATATCTATATCCCTCGTAAAACCAATAACAAACGCCCCTGGGGATCGACCAAAGGTACAAAACAACAAACTGCTGAACGTAATCAGGAAATATTCTGCCGTTATCTAAGTGGAATTCCTGTTACTGTTCTTGCCGAAGAATACTTTTTGTCATCTAAAACAATATACAGTATCATTGCTAAAAAGAAAATCTGATCCTTGAGAACGTCATTACCTGACGTTCTCTTTTTCTTTTCAGAAAAAAAATGCAGGAAGTAATTTTGTAAAACCTGTAATATAATAAACACAAAGACAGAGAAAGCAGGTGCTATAATGAAATATCCTAAAAGCGAACAATACGACAAGCAATTTCTGCTTGAAAATATGATGGGCCCTAATGCCTTAAAAATTTTAGAAGAACTTACAGAAGGAATAAAACTCACGTCAGATATGAAAATACTTGATTTGGGCTGCGGCAAAGGACTTACATCAATCTTTTTAGCAAAAGAATTCGGCGTACAAGTCTATGCAACCGACCTTTGGATAACAGCTGCAGAAAATTTTGAGCGCTTCAAAAAGCTCGGGCTTGAAGATCGCATCATACCAATCCATGCCAATGCCCTTGACCTTCCCTATGCTGAAAATTATTTTGATGCGGTGATCAGTGTCGATTCATATCATTATTTTGGCAATACACCTGAATTTATGGACACCAAACTAGCTCCTTATATCAAACCAAATGGTATCATTGCCTTAGCCTTCCCCGGCTTCAAAAAAGATTATCACAATAATCTGCCGTCCGAACTGCTCATTTCCTGGGGTGCTGAAGATCTTGATACCTTTCACAGCTGTAAGTGGTGGCACGAACTGCTTTCACAATCTCAAACGATCAATATCGAAAGCATCTCAGAGCTGAAGTGTATGGAGGAAGCCTGGCAGGACTGGCTGGAATGTGATGAGGAACATGCCATCAACGATAGAGCTTCAATGAATGCCGGTGCAGGGAAATATATGAATCTTATCGCCATCAAAGCTAAAAAACTCTAAATTCTATTTTTAATAAACAAACCCCGCTGTCTTAAAAGACAACGGGGTTTTTCTTAATTATTATTTCCAGTCAAGTTCTTCGACTTCTTTACGGCCGCGACCTGTTAAAGCGTCGAGCATAACACGCTGCTCTACTTGAGCAACTAATTTTTTGGTAAATTTAACAGTATCAGGATTTACGGAAATACTGTCGATACCGCTCTTAATGAGGAATTCACAGAATTCAGGATAAACGCTGGGAGCCTGACCACAGATAGAAACAGTTTTGCCTTCGCTGTGAGCAACCTCAATAAGGTGACGTACTGCACGGCGCACTGCCAGATTACGTTCATCATAGATATGGGAAACAGTATCATTATCACGGTCACAGCCAAGCACCAGCATGGTCAAATCGTTAGAACCGATAGAATAACCGTCTACATACTTATTGAACTGATCGGCCAGAATGATATTGGAAGGAATTTCAGCCATCAACCATACTTTAAAGTCCTTACCGCGCTCCAAGCCACATTCAGCCATAATCTTAACCACTTTTTCACATTCCTCTACATTACGGCAGAAAGGAATCATAACATTAAGGTTTTTCAGACCAAACTCTTCACGAACTTTCACTACAGCCTGGCATTCCAGTTTGAAAGCTTCGATGTATTTAGGATCATAATAACGTGAAGCACCGCGCCAGCCCAATAATGCTGAAGGTTCATAAGGTTCGAACTCATCGCCGCCTTTCAAATCACGATATTCACTGGATTTGAAATCGCTGAAACGCAGAGTAACCGGTCTGGGAGCCATTGCCTGACAAACCTGACGCATACCTTCTGCCAGCTGATCGACAACTTTTTCAGGATGTCCGGTTTTAATGAGATACAAAGGATGTTCATGGATATAAGTAGTCCAGATGAACTCTTCACGCATCAAACCGATACCATCACAGGGCAGACTGGAATATTTCTCAGCCAGTTCCGGATCGCCCAAATTCATATAAACTTTAGTGCCAGTCGGCGGGAAGTATTCAGCAACCGCTACAGCAGCGCCTGCCTGATTTTCTTTTTTAGCTTCTTCAATAATGCCTTCATAAACTACGCCATGAGTAGCATCGATAGTTACATCAATACCGTCAGGAATAGTAACAGTAGCAGCTTCACCACGGCTCTTAGTACCAACGATACAGGGAATACCCAGCTCGCGGCTAACGATGGAAGCATGACAGGTCATTCCGCCGCTGTCAGTGACGATAGCTTTGGCTTTTTTCATTGCCGGTACCCAGTCAGGAGCGGTCATCTCAGTAACAAGGATCTCTCCTTCTTTAAATTCATCGATGCGGGAAGGATCAAGAATAACGTGTACGCGGCCAGAAACTTTACCCGGGCTTGCAGGCAAACCTTTCACGATAACTTTATGATCAGTAGTAGTCATAGATTTGCTTTCCTGCACTTTTGCTCCTCCTTCTTTATTGCGGCGGCTCCATACGGTTTCCGGACGGGCCTGCAGAATCCAGATTTTATTGGTACGTTCATCAACGCCCCATTCCATATCCATATAGCAGCCATAATGTTTTTCGATCTTTTTAGCATAATCAGCCAGTTCCAAAATCTGCTCGTCAGTCAAAGTCTGTACTTTGCGCAGTTCTTCAGGGACCTGCACTTCTTCACAGTCGCCGCCTTTTTTGCGTACAAGCATGATGTCCTGCTCATTTACGCAGCGGTCAATGATTTTGTGGTCATGTTTGGAAATAGTATAATTATCAGGAGTAACAGTACCCTGAACAACATATTCACCCAGTCCAAAGGCTGCCTCAATCAGGATATTATTGTCATCGCCAGTAGCAACGTTAACAGTAAACATAACACCGGAAGTTTTAGAGAAAACCATCATTTGTACAACGGCACTCAAAGCAACTTCTATATGATCAAAGCCTTGTTTTTCACGATAATAAACAGCACGGTCGGTAAAGCAGGAAGCGTAGCATTCCTTTACCTTTGCGATAATGGTTTCAGCACCCTGTACGTTCAGATAGGTATCCTGCTGACCAGCAAAGCTTGCATCCGGTAAATCTTCAGCTGTAGCGCTGGAACGAACGGCGACATAGGGATTCTCTTCGCCGACTCTTTTACCAAGTTCAACATAAGCAGCGCCAATAGCGTCCTGCAGATCCTGAGGCATTTTCTCAGCCATGATGGCATCACGCAGACGAGCGCTGACATCACGCAGTAAAGCGCTGTTTTCAACGTCAGTCAATTCAGACAAAATAGAGCGCATCTTTTCTTCAAGACCGCTTTCTTTAATGAAGTATCTATAAGCGTAAGCCGTAGTAGCAAAACCGTAAGGAACGGGAACATCTGTCTTAGCAGTCATTTCACCGAGGGAAGAGGATTTGCCGCCAACGATATCAACGTCTTTTCTTTCTAATTGCTCAAACCAGAGAAGAAACTGTTCTTCTTTTTTCATGATTGTAGCACTCCTTTATATTATACTTTTTGGGCTGCGCCCTTAATATAGTGTATACTATATCATATTTGTACACCACATTCAAGGACTTTTTTCATCGCTTTTTAACTTTTTGTGTTAAATTTTACAAAATGTGCTTATTTTCAGTACGGCCCTCCTTTACTCTTTAAATAATATTTTCGTCACTGGAAAAACAGAGTATATATATTAGTATACACTAAATGATACCTGGGAAAAAGTAAAATCAGCAGATTATAACTAAAATCCATCTCATAGACTGCGCCATATATGTAACGATTGCACAATGTACTTCTTAGTATATTTCTTAACAATACAATCAAGCCCACGAATCTCACTGCAAATACAAGGAAAGCCCCTGATGACAGACACGCCGCGTACTAAATGTACTCTGGTGTTTGTAACCAAGGGCCTGACAAAACAACTGCCGTAAAATGTGCGATTAAAGAACGATACAGCTCAAATCGCCGACAGCATTTGTAACCTCTTTCGCCTGCTCAAGAAGGGCCAGACGATTATTTTTAATATCAACATTTTCATCCATGACCATAACACTGTCAAAGAATTTATTTACAGGCTCAACTACCTGATCGGCAAGTTTTAATGCACCGGCATAATTATAAGTCACGATGTCCGGGATCAGCTCTTTATTAAGACGAATCAGAACATCATGCAGTTCCTGCTCTGCCGGGTCGGCAAAAAGCGCACTGCTTATAGCAACTTCAGTCTCAATTTTTTTGCAAAGATTGCAGACACGGATAGAAGCCTGAATAACAGCTTCTGCTTCCGGCAGAACTACATACGCATTCAAAGCCTTGCAGCGCGCGTAAATATCTACTAAATCATCGTTGCGTTCATCGGCAAAAACAGCATCGACAACGTCATAACGGATTCCCTGTTCGATCATCATATTTTTCAAACGTAATTTAAAGAATTCTAAAATCTGCGGTATCAATTTACCGGTATCTTCCGGTTTGATATTGAGCAGATACAGCGCACCTGCCAGAATTTTGATCAGGGGCATATGATAGTTACTGCTGATAAGAATATTGATGATACCCAAAGCCTGACGACGCAATGCATAAGGATCCTGCGAGCCTGTCGGTGCAAGTCCGCGGCTGAAAGTAGCAACGATATTATCTATTTTATCACTGATGCCGACAATACGTCCAATAGTACCCTTCGGCAGCTCGTCACCGGCAAAACGCGGCAGATAGTGTTCATAAATACCTTCAGCAACTTCAGCAGGTTCGCCGTCTAATTTGGCATATTCACGCCCCATAACTCCCTGCAGCTCTGTAAATTCAACCACCATCCCGGCAACAAGATCTGTTTTAGACAGCAAAGCTGTACGTTTGAGGTTAGTATCGTCAACTTTAACATTGATGGCAAACTTAACCATTTCAGCCAGTTTAGCCAACCGCTCACTCTTATCATACATATTGCCCAGACCTTCCTGGAATGAAACTGTTTTCAGTTTTTCCAGACGGTCTTCCAATTTTAGTTTGCGGTCTTCATTGAAGAAGAATTCAGCATCACTGAGACGAGCGCGTAAAACACGTTCATTACCGTGTGCGACAACATCTAAAAACTCTTTACCGCCATTGCGGACTGTAATAAATTTATTGAGCAGCCTGCCTTCTTCATCCACTACCGGAAAATAACGCTGATGTTCACGCATTGGGGTGATAATGGCTTCCTTCGGTAACGACAGGAATTTTTCTTCAAATTTCCCACATAATGCAGTAGGATATTCAACAAGATAATTGACTTCTTCCAGTAAGTCTTCGTCAATTTCAGCAATTCCGCCTTCGGCAGCCGCCAGTTCTGTCACCTGCTGACGAATCAATTCACGACGGGCATCCTGATCGACCATCACAAAGTTGTCAGCCAGTGCCTGTACATATGCATCAGCGTTGGGGATCTCAACAGCTCCCTGCATTCCCATAACAGCAGAATGCACTACATTGCCAACCTTATTGATAGCCGCGCTCAGCAGGCCTTTAGTTTCCACAGCCTCTTTCATAGATTGCTGCATAAAACGATGTCCCATCGAATACCTGCCCGATTTTACGCCGGTAATTTCTACCGGTATTACTTTTTCACCGAACAGTGCTACCAGCCAGCGGATAGGACGCACGAACCGAAAATCATAATCGGCCCAGCGCATATTTTTCGGGAAAGATAAAGACTCCAGGATATCAAACAGCAAACCGGGCAGTAAATCGACAACAGGTTGACCTGCCAAATGTTTTACTGCATAAACGTATTCTCCACGCACTTCCAGATCTTTAACGTCTATCCCCTGCCCGCGGGCAAAGCCTATTGCCGCTTTGGAAGGAGCTCCGCTTACGAAAGCAATTTTTGCAGACGGCCCTTTAGCCTCAATCGTACTGTCTGCCTGAGCTTCTGCTACACCTTCAGCAATAAAGGTCATCCGGCGAGGCGTGCCATAAACCTTGATATTTTCAAACGGAATACGCAGCTCCTGCATTTTACCTGCAGCAAGCTCTTGTAATTGTTTAAGAATACCCGGCATAAATTTTGCGGGGATCTCTTCAGTACCGATTTCAAATAATAATTTTTCCATTATTTATTCTCCCCTTTCAATAACGGGAAGCCAAGTTTTTCCCTTTGTTCAACATAAGCAGCTGCGCACAAACGTGCCATAGCGCGCACACGGCCAATGAAAGCCGTTCTTTCGCTGACGCTGATGGCGCCGCGGGAATCCAAAAGGTTAAAAGTATGAGAACATTTCAATACATAATCATAAGCAGGACGGATATATCCGGCCTCAATAACGCGTTTTGCCTCAGCTTCATATTTATCAAACAGATCAAACAGCAGTGCTGTATCAGCTACTTGAAAATTGTAAAAAGACTGTTCTACTTCGTTAGTATGGAAAACGTCACCATAAGTGACTCCATCCACCCATTCAATATCAAAAACATTTTCCACACCCTGGATATACATAGCCAGTCGCTCTAAACCATACGTGATTTCAACAGTAACAGGTTTCACGTCGATACTGCCGACCTGCTGAAAATAGGTGAACTGGGTAATTTCCATACCATCCAGCCAAACCTCCCAGCCAAGTCCCCAAGCACCTAAAGTCGGTGATTCCCAGTTATCCTCAACAAAACGGATATCATGTTCTTCCTGACGGATACCCAGTTCGGCCAGGCTCTGGAGATAAAGCTCCTGAATATTATCCGGAGACGGTTTAATAATTACCTGATATTGATGATGCTGGAACAACCGATTGGGGTTATCCCCATAACGCCCGTCAGCCGGACGTCGAGATGGCTCTACATAAGCCACACGCCATGGTTCCGGTCCTAAAACGCGCAGAAAAGTTGACGGATTCATAGTTCCCGCACCTTTTTCGACATCATAGGGCTGGCCCATGATGCAGTTTTGGTCTGCCCAGAATTTCTGGAGCTTCAAAATAATTGTTTGAAAATTCATGTTCTGCCTCCTATTTTATTTGTTACAACGACAAAAACAAAAGTCTCCGTCCCTGTAACAATTAAGTTACAGGGACGGAGACATAAATCACTCCGCGGTTCCACCCTGCTTGACCGCTCATACGGTCCGCCTCGATGTTTATAAAATTGCAGCTCCCGGGTGCCTTTGTTTTCTCATCTGCCGGCTTACACCATCCCGGCTCGCTAAAACAGAAAACTACTTATCCCTTTCATCGCTTAAAAGAAAATATATCAAATCAGACGTCTTTTGTCAATGCTTTTACAATCCTAACTGCGCTAAAAAGCTTAAACTTTTCAAAGGCTTGTCGATCTGGTAAACAATAAACCGATAAAGTATCTGTTCCAGCTGCATCAAATCGCCGCCGCGCACAGTAAAAGGCTGTGGATCATTGAAATCCAGCGCAATCAGCTCCTGCAGCAGCTTCTGAGCGCCGCTGCTAAAGGGCAACTCTTCCCCTCCGTGACAGGCTTCGCAAATAAGGCCGCCCTGAACGACACTAAAAAAAGCATCTCCTTCAACAGCTTCAGTACAGTTGACACAGGCGTCATAAACAGGAGCAAATCCTGTTAAAACAAGCAGCTTGCAAATAGCCGACAACGCGACCAGACGCGGGTTATTCCTGGAAAGTATTTGTACTGCTCCTACAAGCAGCTCATAAATATCTTCCTGCGGCTCATGTGCTTCCGTTAGAGCTTCTGTCACTTCAGCAATCACCGAAGCATAAGCCATCTGTTTGATGTCCATTTGCTGCGGCAAAGCAATCAATTCACAGCTTTTCATACTGTCCAGACGTTTACCAGAATATAGCTGCATATCGAGCATCGCAAAAGGCTGTATCAGCCGTCCGCCAGTAGTCCTCGCATAACGGGCACCGTACGCTAAAAAAGGTATTTTACCATGGGCACGCGAAAAACAGACTGCGTATTTATCCGCAGTCTGCCAATCCTTTACTTTTAAAATAATTACTTCGTCCTGATATGCAGTATTACTCATCAGCTTGTACCGCAGTACCATCTTCCTGTAACCTGGTAGCTTTGACCCGTGTTACTCTAAAACCTTCTGCTTCAGTAACCTCAAAGCGCCAGCTGCCGGTAACGACTCTGTCACCTTCTTCAGGCTTACGCCCTAAAAGTCCGAAGACAAAACCGCCAATGGTATCTTCCTCCGGTTCGTCAAATTCAATATTTAAAAGTTCAGAAATCTCGTCCAGTAAAACAAGGCCGTCGAACTCATAGCTGTCATCGCCTAAGCGCAAAATATCTTCTGCTTCTTCGCCATCATGCTCATCCTGAATATCACCGACAATTTCCTCCAGGAGATCTTCCATTGTAACCAGACCAGCCGTACCGCCATATTCATCAGCAACTACAGCAATCTGGATACGCTTATGCTGCATCATCTGCAGCACTTTAGCCGTTGACATTCCTTCGGGAACAACGACAATATTGCGCATTCGTGTCCGCAGATCAAAAGCCGGATCGTCGTCATCGTCCAGATCCATCAAATCACGCACATGAATAACGCCCAAAACATGATCTTTGTCTTCCATACATAAAGGATAACGTGTATGCCGGCTTTCACGCACAGCCTGCAGATTTTCCTGCAGCGTATCATCAGTATACAAACAAATCATATCCTGACGCGGCACCATGACTTCACGAGCCACGCGGTCGGCGAAATCAAAAACATTATCAATCAGACGGCTTTCCATATGATCCAGCTTACCGCCGCGTTCGCTGGCACTGACTATCATCCGCAGCTCATCTTCACTGCGCGAGATATCTTCATCAGGGACAGGATCAACGCCTAAAAGGCACAATACAGCATGGGAGATTCGATTAAAAAGCACAACCAGCGGATATAAAAGGTAATGAAAAAAAACCAACGGATAAGCGACCGCCATCGCTACCTGCTCGACCTTACCTAAGGCGATAGTGCGAGGCACCAGTTCGCCGAAAACAACATGCAGAAAAACGATGATAAGAAACGCACAGGCAAAAACCAGCGAATGATCATACCAGGTGCCGGCACTTACACCAAACATACCGCGGAACATTTCAGCGAGAAGCGGGCCGCCAAACCAGCCCAAAAGCAAAGACGAAGCAGTAATACCAAGCTGAGTCGCACTCAGGTAGGTATCAAGCTTTTCGCTCATTTTTAAAACTGTGTTAGCTCTGCTTTTTCCCTGCCGGATCAATTCATCCAGCCTGCTTTTTCTGATTCTGACTAAAGAATATTCAGCCATAACAAAAAAGCCGTTCAATAAAGTGATCAATAATGCAATAGACAGCTCAAATAAGCATGTCATAGCGGGGTCGCCGTCGATAGGTCATCTCTCCTTACTTATATAAACTTCATAAATTGTTATTAGCATAAGCATACCATACTACTGTATTTTCAGTCAATAAATCAGCCTTCATAGCCGAATTGCTTCAAAGCCTTATCCTTATTGCGCCAATCAGGTTTTACTTTAACCCACAGATCAAGAAAAACCTTATTGCCGAGCAGTGATTCAATATCCTTCCGGGCCTGCTCGCCGATCTTTTTCAGCAAGCTGCCCTTAGCCCCAATCACGATACCTTTTTGGGATTCACGTTCCACAAAAATATTGGCACGAATATAAATATCATCATTATCACGTACCTTGAATTCATCAATCTCCACAGCAATAGAATGTGGCACCTCATCACGAGTTGACCGCAGTACCTTTTCACGAATCATTTCCGCAGCAATTATCCGTTCCGGCTGGTCGGTTATCATATCGTCCGGGAAATATGCCGGACCTTCCGGCAAATACTTGGTGATCTCATTTACTAAACCCGGGAATTCAGTATCCTGCAAAGCAGAAACAGGCACTACTGCCGCAAAGGTAAAATCTTTAGTATAGCTTTCAATAATGCCGAAAAGCTTACCTTTGTCTGCCAGTTTATCGATTTTATTGGCAACAAGAATCACCGGAGTTTTGACCTTGCGCAGCTGCTCCAGAATATAATCCTCTCCGGCACCGCGCTTTTCCGAAACATCGACAACAAACAAAACCACATCTACCTCGTGCAGCGTACTTTCTGCAGCCCGTACCATATATTGCCCCAGCTTATGCTGCGGCTTATGGATACCGGGAGTATCCAAGAACATGATCTGAGCATTGTCAGTATTCATAATACACATGATCTTATTACGCGTTGTCTGAGGACGGTCACTCATAATTGCAATTTTCTCCCCGATCAATCCATTCGTCAACGTTGATTTGCCTACATTTGGCCGGCCTACAATAGCCGCAAACCCAGAATAATGCTTGCCATCCTGCTTATTTATACTAATCGCTCCTTTGCTTTCACTTACATTTATTTTTTATATTCAGGGACTCAGAGCCAAAACCATATGGCAGCAGTTCTGCCACAGACATTGTTTTTGTCTGTCCCTTGCAATTTGCCAGGATTATTTTTTCAAAAGGAAACTCTGCCAGCACCTGACGGCAAGCGCCGCATGGTGCCACCGGCTCATCTGTATCGGCAACTACGCACAAAGTTTTAAACCTGCGTACGCCGCTGCACACAGCTGCAAAAACAGCATTACGCTCTGCACAGCAAGTCAACCCATACGAAGCATTTTCTATATTGCAGCCGGTAAAAATTTCTCCGTCAACAGTTTCGACCGCCGCCCCAACTTTGAATTTAGAATAAGGCGCGTAAGCATTATCACGTGCCGCCTGCGCTGCCGCTAATAACTTCATCTCCATAACCGCTCCTTTTAATGAACCAGAAATTCTTCCGAAAGGCTGATTTCCCGTAAAGCTTCTTCCTCTTTAGCCCGCATAACTGCTTTATCCTCATCTGTCATATGATCATATCCCAGAAGGTGCAGCAGGCCGTGTACCGCTAAATAAACGATTTCACGTTCCAAGCCATGTCCAAATTCTTCCGCCTGTCTGGAAGCAGTTTCAGCGCTGATAATGATATCTCCCAAAAGATGTTCTTCAGGCCCACCTAAAAGCTCCGGTTCCTCTTCACTTTCTTCATCAAGTGCAAAAGAAAGTACATCTGTAGGCCTGTCGACATTACGATAATCGCGATTCAGCATATGTATTTCTTCATCATCAACAATAATAATATCAACTTCTGTCATCTCAGACAGACTGTGCAGCCTGGCTACTACATTCAATCCCGCAGTCAGCAGCTGCTCCAGCTCTTCACTGATCTGTAATTTATCCTGGTCATTTTCCAGCGTTATTATCATTGTCTGCCTCCCGCTGTTTCTGGCGTCTGCTGTCATAATTCTCATATGCCCTGATAATAGCGGCCACGATCTCGTGACGAACGACGTCAGCTTCTCCAAAACGAATAATACCTACCCCCGGAGTTTTCTGCAGAACATAGGCCGCCTGTTTCAACCCGCTGTTTTTACCGTTTGGTAAATCAATCTGTGTAATATCACCAGTAATGACCATTTTCGACCCAAAACCAAAACGGGTCAGAAACATCTTCATTTGCTCCGGTGTTGTATTCTGCGCTTCGTCCAGAATAATAAACGAATCATTCAAAGTACGTCCGCGCATATAAGCTAAAGGAGCAACTTCTATCGTCCCTCTGGCAACATATTTCTGAAAAGTCTCGCTGCCCAGCATGTCATATAACGCGTCATACAACGGTCTCAGATAAGGATCGACCTTATCCTGCATATCACCTGGCAAAAAGCCAAGTTTTTCACCGGCTTCTACAGCAGGACGAGTCAGAACGATCCGTTCAACCTCTTTATTCTTTAAAGCCTTCACAGCTAAAGCCACAGCCAGATAAGTTTTGCCTGTACCTGCAGGACCTATCCCAATAGTGACATTACTGCGTTTAATGGTTTCTACATAATCCCATTGTCCCAGTGTTTTCGCTTTTACCTGACGGCCACGGTTGGTAACTATTATCGTATCGGCATACATACGGTGCAGACTTTCCAGACGACCCTCTGCAATCATCCCAATACTGTATCTGACATCATGTGTAGTCAGAGGCATACCCTGACGATACAAAAAAAGCAGCTCTTTGAACAGGGTTTCAATCTGCCCCACTTCATTGTCTTCACCGCTGAAAACGATCACATTGCCGCGCGCAACAATAACACTCTCATAATGTTCCTTGATTACCCGCAGCAGCTCGTCATTTCGCCCTAAAATACCAACCATTTCCTGTTGATCCTGTACTTCAATGATACGTTCGCTCTGTAAAAAGGACAAATTCGTGCTCCTTTCTCTCCTTACCCCTCTTTTATAACAATATTCTTAATAGTTACCGGCTCCAACGGTTTATCATTGCCATCAGTCTTTACTTTTCCGATTTTATAAACAACGTTCATACCCTTGGTAACTTTACCAAAAACAGCATGCTTGCCATCAAGCCACGGACAGGCACGCAAAGTAATAAAGAACTGGCTGCCGCCTGTATTCGGACCGGCGTTGGCCATCGATAAAACACCTGCACCTTCGTGTGTCAGTTTACTGCTGAATTCATCTTTAATGGTATATCCAGGTCCGCCTGTACCAGTACCAATAGGATCACCGCCCTGGATCATAAAATTATCAATAACACGATGAAAGGTAACTCCATTATAAAACCCTTTTTTCGCCAGGTTGATAAAATTCTCACAAGTTTTAGGAGCCAGATCTGTTGCCAATTTCACTTCAAAATCACCCATTGACGTTTCAAAAACAGCAGTTGCCGGCTTCATCGGCACCGCATCCGGCTCGCTCTTAGTTTCACTGCCGCAGGCTACTACGCTAAAACTGCTGAAAACCAATAAACATAATATTAATAATTTTTTCAAAATCATATCCTCCTGTTTTATAGCTACCAATATTATACCACAAGGGTACGTATTCTCACTAGGCTCGAAAATACATCGCCAAGTTTTCATACAGTACCACAATAATTAATCATCACAGCCTGTCTTTCAGCCAGCCAACAACCTCTGCCGCAGCCTTATTTCCGTGATTAGTAAAACTGTGGTCACCGCCGTTAATGATAACCAGCTTTTTTGGAACTCCAGCTAAAGCAAATGTCAAACGTGCCTGATCAACAGCTACTATTTCATCTTTTTCTCCATGAAGGATCAGCAGAGGACGCTTACGCCAGTTACGTAAAATCCCCTGCAGATCATATTTGGCAAAATCTGTAATAAAATCAGGTGTTAAGGTCAATTCACCCCGTTCATCATTTAAATACAGAGTCTGACCTGCAGACAACGCATTATAGGCTTCAGCACCCAAGGCATTTCTGAAGGTCGCCTGTAAATCGTTCGGCGCAGCCCACAATACCAGTCCTGTAATATCAGCAGATCGTGAAGCGGCAACTAATGCCGCTGCTCCGCCAAGACTTCTACCCAGTAAAAATATTTTTCCGGCTGAAAATTTAATTCGTACATAAGCAAGCACCGCTTCCAATTCTTCAACCTGCTTGGAAAGGATTTGACTGCCATTAAAATTAAAACGTATGACATTACAGCATTCGGAAGCCATTTCAGCTAAAACAGCCGCTCTGCCGCCGCCATCCATTGAACCTCGGAATCCATGTGCCAAAACCAGCACCGGCGCGGCAGTATTTTCTTCGATACAGGGGGTTAGTATACCATTTATTTCGCCATAAGGCCCCTGGATTTGAATTGTTTCTTCCGGTTTTATTTTCATTTCTACAACTCCATTACTAACGATCTATATTTATATTATAACAAGAAAAATTACATTTGAGTCAAAAACAAAAAACCTGCCGATAAAATCGACAGGTTTTTCAGATAGGGATCCTATGTTGAGAGTTCTTAGCTTATTTGCCAGGGAAGAACGGCCAAATAACAGGAATTACAACCAGGGATACTACGAAGCAGACGACAACAAGGCCGGTACCTGCTTTAACATAGTCCATGAATTTATAACCGCCAGGACCAAGAACCAAAGTATTCGGAGGAGTACCTACCGGAGTTGCGAATGCACAGGATGCTGCAACTGCGATAGCCATGATAACTGCTTTCGGATCGGCGCCAAGTTGTTTAGCAATCGCAACACCAATCGGGCACAGCAGAGCTGCGGATGCAGTGTTGGACATAAATTGGGTCAAACCGCAAGACAGGATAAACAGAACTGCGGTAACTATCAACGGAGACGGAGAACCGCCCATCAGACCTACGGTCCATTCAGCGATCAATTTACCAGCGCCGGTTTTATCCATTGCAGTGGATACAGGCATCATACCTGCGAACAGGAAGATGGTTACCCAGTCGATAGAAGCGTAAGCTTGTTTTTCAGTCAAGCAACCAGTCAGTACGCAAACCAATGCACCGATGATAGCTGCCATTTCCAGGGAAACGCCTTTGATATCCAAAGCCATTACCAAAACAACTACGAGCAGGATAACGCCGGAAATGATTTGTTTGGAAGAAGAAGTAGTAGTAGCTTCAACTTCTTGTTCGATTTCCTGGTCAGCATCCAATTCAACTTTCGGGAGTAAATGTTTACCAATGAACATCATATAGAGCATACCTGCGATAGATACAGGAATACCGATCCATGCAAATTCAAAGAAACCAAATCCTTCCAAACCAGCAGAAGTCAAAGCACCGGTAGCAATAATGTTAGGCGGTGTGCCTACCATCGTAATGATACCGCCCCAACCGCAAGCGAACGCCAAAGGCATCAACTGACGGGAAGCAGGAATCTTTGCAGCAGCACAGATACCCAAAGCAACCGGAAGCAGGCAAGCTGCTGTACCAGTATTGGAAAGTACTGAAGACAACAAAGTACCAACTATCATTAAACCAAACATCAGGCTGTTTTCGCCAGTACCACAGAAATGAACTACAGTATTACCGATTTTTTGGGCCAAACCGGTATAGAACATTGCTGCGCCAACGATGAACATACCTGCAAACAAAACTACCGTAGAGTTAGACAAACCGGAAAAGACTTGTTTAGCAGGGATGAAGCCTAACAGGCCGCACGCGATTGCGCCGGCAGTAGCAGTGATTGCGAGAGGGATAAGTTCAGTAACAAAAAGCAATGCAACCACAGCCAACAGAATTAAACATTTTACTGCTTGGGACATAATAAATTCCTCCTTTTTAAATTTTCTATATGCTGTTCGAATTGTCGGACAACATATAAAGATCGCAAAGGAACTACAAGTTTAGCAATCCCTTTATTAATTTACATTATAGCAATGGTAAATGCAAAATGATGTTGCCCAGGCAACACTATATTTTTAAAATTTGTAATAAACGGTGCAAAAGCCGAAACCATGCAAGGTTTCGGCTTTTTAGCAGTTAAATAGTAAAATAATAATATTTTGTTATAATATAAGTGCATTAAAGCTATTCAAACTTTAAAATTTTAAAATTTCTTTTATCAAAATCAATCAATCCGCAATCTTTCATTCTGGCCAGTTCACGAGTCAAAGCACTGCGGTCAGCATCCAAATAATTGGCCATATCCGTTCTGTTAAAAGGTATTTCAAATTCAGTAGAACCGTTACGTTTAGCTTCCTGTTCCAGATAAGTCATAATCTTGCCGCGCAGAGTTTTTTTACACAAGATCTCCGTTTTTTCAATCAACTGTGCATTGTTGCTGGCCATTATTGAAATCATGTTTGTCAGCAATTTGTTACGGCAGGGATCATTATTACTCAGATCGGTCAGAACCTTCCCAAAGGGAACCATCAGCACCTCGCTGTCACTGGCAGCAAAGTAGCTAACATTAGTTTTCTCGTCCTGTTTGTCATGCCCCAGGAAGTTTTCGGCAAAAATGGAACCAGACCCCATTGTTGTGATAATGGACTTATCTCCCATAATATCTTCCTTGATCATTTGTACAGTACCCGCTACAACAATGCCAATACTCTCAACCGCATCACCGGCCAAATAAATATAGTCCGATTTTTCAAAATGCTTAACAAGGGCATTTACTTTACCAAGAATAGTGTCTAATTCATCGCTGGCTAACCCTTTGAACAAGGGTAAACTCAAAAGATTCTGCATTGCCGCTTTCATAGCTGTCCTCCTTCTCTCTTACTCTCAATCATCTAAATAAAACAAATAAGTTTCTTCCTATTTAATATGCCCTTGATTTGTTTTTATTATAATTTGTGTTTCTTGTTTATTCAAACTTACTTTAATTACTTTATTATGATATTATTTTCTAAATTTATTCGTGTTGCCTCAGCAACAACATTCATCTTTTTTTATTGTTATAATTCAGTCAAAGCAAACGAGACATTTGCTTGGGACATTAGTCTTCCTTTAATCTTTTTCCAATCATTTGACCGTCAACGAGAGGGTTCGGCTCTCATTGACGGTCACCTTTTTTATTTGCTAAAATAAAATTATAAAAACACTTAATGAAATTTTATAGAAAACATATGTCTAAACAGCTTGAGCACGATTTACAACAATTCAAAAAGATTCAACAAATCTAATTATGCCGGTCAGATTGACGATGTAAATAACAAAACTCCTATACCGATAGTCATCCCCTATCCTTGTATTATTGGCGGCAGCGGCACTTTACTTACCTGCAGCTATTGCCTGACATAAAAATCTTCACTGGCTTTCAAAAATCAACGCCATGTAATAAAATAATTAGAGCAATATTTTTTGTAACTTTTGATACCATTGCTTTAATCTTACTTCATATATTATAGCACTTTTATTCTGTTTGTGTTAATTTTCGCAATTATTTTTTATCTTTTAGTTATAACCTCTTGTTCGTTAATAATAATTACAGATATTTTATGATATAATACTAATAAATCAGTTATTTTGTCTTGAAAGCAGGTGCTTGTATGCAGAAACGTGTCGTCTTGCTGGGAATAATCGTTGAAAATACTGCCGCAGTAGAACAGCTTAATATTTTACTGCATGCCCATAACGAATATATTATTGGACGTATGGGACTGCCATATAAACAAAAAGGCATTAATATTATCAGTATCGTTCTTGATGCCCCGGCCGACGTTATCAGTACGCTTTCCGGCAAAATAGGTATGCTCAAAGGAGTAAGCGTCAAGGCTTTATACGCAAAAGCTCCGCAAGAACAGCCCTTTTAAATATTTATATATAAGGGAAATCACTGACGGGAAAGGATTCCTGCCCCGAAAGAAAGAAGGTAGACAAATGTATAATGTCAAATCAATGCAAGCCAGTGAGTTCATTGCTCATGATGAAATCCTGGAAACCCTTGCCTATGCCTCAGCAAACAAAAATAATGCGTCGCTTATCGACAGTATTATTGCTAAAGCAAAGGAACGCAAGGGACTTTCACACCGCGAAGCTGCCGTGCTTTTAGACTGTGAGCTTGATGAAAAAAATCAGGAAATTTTTGCTTTGGCCGAACAGATCAAAAAAGATTTTTACGGCAACCGCATCGTTATGTTTGCGCCGTTATATCTTTCAAACTACTGTATTAACGGCTGCGTTTATTGTCCTTATCACAGTGTAAACAAAAACATCACCCGAAAAAAACTCACTCAAGATGAAATCCGCAGCGAAGTTATCGCACTTCAGGATATGGGACATAAGCGCCTGGCTTTGGAAGCAGGTGAAGACCCGATAAATAATCCACTGGATTATATTCTGGAAAGCATCAAAACTATTTACAGCATCAAACACAAAAACGGCGCCATTCGCCGCGTTAATGTCAATATTGCCGCAACCAGTGTCGAAAATTATCGTAAACTGCACGAAGCCGGTATTGGCACATATATACTTTTTCAGGAAACCTACCACAAAGAAAGCTATGAACGATTACATCCTACGGGACCTAAAAGCAACTATGCCTACCATACGGAAGCCATGGACAGAGCTATGCAGGGCGGCATCGATGATGTGGGACTTGGCGTACTCTTTGGGCTTGAACTTTATCGTTATGAATTTACCGGTCTTTTAATGCATGCCGAACATCTGGAAGCAGTGCACGGAGTTGGCCCGCACACTATCAGCGTTCCGCGTATCTGCCCTGCTGACGATATCGATCCCAACGCCTTTAATAACAGCATCAACGATGATATTTTTGCCAAGCTTGTAGCCTGCATCCGTATTTCTGTTCCCTATACAGGTATGATCGTTTCTACCCGCGAAAGTCAAAAATCACGCGAACGTGTGCTGCATCTGGGAATCTCACAAATCAGCGGCGGTTCGCGCACCAGTGTCGGCGGTTATGCCGCACCTGAACCGGAAGCTGAAAACTCAGCACAATTCGATGTCAGCGATACCCGCAGCCTTGATGAAGTAGTAGCCTGGCTGATGGAAATCGGTTATCTGCCCAGTTTCTGTACAGCCTGCTATCGTCAGGGTCGTACTGGCGACCGTTTTATGAGTTTATGCAAAAGCGGTCAGATCCAAAACTGCTGTCATCCAAACGCACTGATGACACTCAAAGAATATTTGACCGACTATGCTAAGCCACATACTAAAGAGCTTGGCGAAAAGCTCATTCAAAATGAACTGGCCAATATCCCCAATCCCAAAGTACGTGAACTGGTTATACAGCATTTGACAGATATCGAAAACGGCGAACGTGATTTTCGCCTGTAAATATTATAAAAAAGCTACGCCTTAAAAGGCGTAGCTTTTTTATTTAGACCTTACATCCTTTTAAAACGGCTTTTCGGCTGCTTACAGACAGGACAGACATAATCATCCGCTTCTTTGGTAATGTCACCTTCATATATATAACCGCATACCTCACAAATATAACGCAGCTGAGCCTGCTTTTCTGATTTCGGCACTTCAGCCTGATAAGTCGGAGCATTTTTTGGAGCTTTTCCCTTGATAACATTATGATAATATTCATAAGTCATAGGCGGTTCATCAGTTCCACCCAAAGTCTTAGTTAAACGCGCCATAATCACGCAGTGAGTCTCGGCATCATGCATGGCAATAACATCACAAACCATATAGCCGCAGGCGTGCTCTTTCACTATCGGTAAACCATCCAACACACCGCAGGCAAAATTTTTACCGCAGAATTTATCCATTTTGCGCCCACAGGCAAATCCAAGCTCTGCAATAACATTACGTTCAACCGCTTCAGATAAAATCGAAATACTGAAACGCCCGCTCTTTTTTATGGCCTCATAAGTAAAATTATTTTTGTTCATACTCACAGCAATAACAGGATTATCGCTTGTAACCTGAATCACCGTATTTACTATACAGCCGGCAGGTCTTATCCCATCAAGAGTTCCAACAGCGTACATACCATATGTAAGTTTGTGTAAAACGGACAAATCCATTTTCTCTACCCTCTTTCATTTCTTTTATCCTCTTTAATTATACTAAACAGAAAATTAAAAGGATAGAGCAATAAACTATCTCAGAGAAGCAGTTTATTTACAAAACCACTGTTTAAACTTCATATAAAATCATCAGTTATCTTTTAAAATAAATTTCCACGAACAATTACAGGTCTCATCAGTTATTTCCGGATAACAGCTAAGCGCTTCGCACTCAAACCGGTCATCAATGGTCTTGGCAAAACCAGTATATTCAATAACACCGACTGCCTTGCAGGGATGAAATTCCATCCCCTTACGCTTTCTCGCATTCTGCACTCTGCAGTCTAACGTTCTGTAAATCAAAGTATTCCCATCGACAATTATCTCATCTTCATTGATATTGGCATATAATCTCAGCTGTAAAGCTCTTTTCAGCCCATCTATGCCAGGTCTGGATGGCAACTTTAAAAACTCTTTGATTTTTTGTGCCTCAATTTTTGTAAAAGCCTCCCAAATATTACAGTCATGCTCCATGGCCTCTGCCATACCAAATTTACGTTCTACTGACTGAAACCAAACGCCATCCATAGCCAGCCAGTTTTTAGAATAGATTTCGATCAGCTGTATCAGTTCAGACCTTTCCAGTTTTTCCAAAGTCTTATTGACCATCTCCAATCCTCCCTTGTAATTATTTACGGAACACCTCTTAGAAGTTATTCTGATTATAGCACATAAAATTTGCACATAATCAAATACACGTCCCACGATTACTAAACAAAAAAGCACCGGCAGATGATGATCAAGCTGCTGATGCTTTTTTTATAGGATATAACAAATTTTTATTTAGAATACACTGCTTCATATTCTGGCGTTCTGTCAAATACTTTTTTGGCGAAAGGGCACAGCGGAATGATTTTCCGGTTGTCAGCGACAGCAAAATCTACAACCTTCTGCACCAGAGCATTACCAATTGCATGTCCCTTCCATTTAGCATCTACATAGGTATGATCAATAATCAAAAGATGCTCTCCTGTTTTTACGAAGGAAATCTCTCCGATTTCTTCATTTTCATAAAATACCGCAAACCTGCTGGCATCTTCTTCCAGTCTATAGTCAAACATTGTTCTTCCTCCTAATATTCACGGCTCGATCTCATCAGAATTTTTCAGCTTATATTTCAAAGCTCCCGAAGGACAGCCTTTAATCGCAGTTATAACTGACTCCTGCTCGGTAGCAACCGGTAGAACCCACGGTTTCCTCTTTAATTGAAATACCGTATGGTTTGCTTTCACACAATTACCGGAATGCTTACAAACATCTTTATTAAAATAAACGTCATAAGTTTCGCCTTCATATTTTTTATATCCTAAGTCAAGCAAGTCTTTCTCTTTCATTTTTATGCCCCTTTCAAAAAATGCTAAAATACCATTAATATAGGCTTTATAGCTATTTTTAATATACCACTGATTCTATAAAGAAGCACTTTTATTAAATTAATTTTTTAAAATTTTTATATCAAAAATTATCCTTTTGAACAATTTCTTTTTTGCCGCCAAAACAGCTTTTTTATAAGAACTTTTATAAACAAAATCAAGAAACAGATACGTTTTTTTACATTTATAAAATTTATAGTTATCCTTTTTATAAAAATATAGCAGCTTATATTATATCCCCCTTGTCTGTCAAAGATGAACGTGATATTCTAATAGTAGAAGACAATGCCACTACTCGCTCTGCTTCTTTATTATACGATGAAGCCTTTTGCATCTTTGTTATTATAACGATAGATTTTCCACAGCAGCATTTATTTTCAAGAAGGAGCTGATGACATGGATACAATCTTTTTCGCATTCACAGTATTATCTTTAGTTTTATTGGGTATCGGCCTGATAAAACCACACTGGGTATTACCTCTCAGCATACTTGAACCCAAAACAAGGCGTAAAGCAGCGATCATCTATTTCATTGCTTTTCTTATTTGCCTTGGCATTGCCTCTAAACTAAGCTATTCTTGATAGCTATTCAATTATCTTCCAAATACATTGAGTCTGCTTTGTATTAAAAATATCCACGCAAAAAAATAACACTCTAGTTTAAACTAGAGTGTTTCTTTTTTGCAATATGGTGCCGAAGGCTCCTATCTTGATAAAGACAAAATAATAAAAGTATTTGAAATCAGCCGTGATGAATTAGTGAAAAGAATAGCATAAGCAATTTAAAAATATAAAATTTCTTTAGACAAATTTCCAATCATTAAATAATTTATATTAAATGGCGAAACTATCATCCAAAAGATTCGGTATATTTTTTCGGTTTTTCAATTCATTTAACATATCTTTTGTAAATTCACCCACTTCTCCTGGCCTTCTAATAAGTATATCAAGATTTGAGCAAACTTGCTTTAGATCTTCATTATCTTTTATTTTATTATACACTGACCTATTAATATAATATTCTTCATCATATCTAAAAATAATATAATTTATTATTTCTAACTTTTCTTTTTCATCTAATTTCAGAAATTGTTTTATAAAACTACGATATTTCAAATAACTTTTATCAATAAACATTAGGATAACAGTTTTACCAGATATAGGAAATATTGCAATATTTATAGTCTCCAAAAAATATCTTGCATCTTCATTTAAAGTATTATTGATTATATGCCCTTCTAAATCTACTCGTAAAACAACTTTCCCTTGATATGCAAGCGGAGACATATAATTTAAAACATTCCAGTAAATTAAATCATATGATACATCTTTTTTCTTATTAATACCTTTTAAAATTCTTATTAACTCTTTTTCATGTTCTTTGGTGTCAACTTCGCAATACTCAGCTATCGGAGCTTGTATACCAAACTGATTTTTCGTATAAGCATGGATTTGTTTCTCGATCTTTTTTTTCGCGATTTGTTTTAGTGTGTTCTTTAATGCAATTTCTTGTAAAATCATCTGCATAGGTTTTTTTAAAATATTATAAGGATTTTCATAATTAGCAAAATACTTCTTATCACATTCATTGCATATACACCTAAATATTCCTGTATTTTTTATTCCTTTAGTTGTATCCATAATTGGATTATCATCGCCAATTATTAAACCAGAAGATTGACATACATATCCTTTTTCTTCAATGCTTTTTAAAATAAATTGCGGAACTGTGTGAGAATTACAAAAACTGCTACATCTTTTTTTGCATACTAAACAATATTTCTCTTTAGCTTTGGATTCAACTTCTCTTTTCATTTCATTAAATTTCTTTTTATACTGTACTTTAATAGTATCTTCCATGTCCTTCATTCCCTAAAAATATTATTATATTACTTTTTACATCTATAAAATTCTCTTATAATCAACTTAACTTCTGTATATATCATCTATTTTAAATAATACAAGTTTATTAGCCTTTTTATAAACAAAGCCCTATTGTAACAATAAATCCCATAAAACAATTATTGTAAATATTATAACACAAAAAGCCTGCCGATACTCGCATAGTACCGACAGGCTTTATCTATTTATTACTATTATGTATACAACCAATAAGGAACCCTGCTAAAAATCCCCATAAGGCATTCTGCCGTGCCTTTAGCCTAACTTTACTTCTCTCCTGCTGCAACTGAACCTTCAATTCGCTGCATAAGGTTGATACTTTCCTGATTTCTTCGGATGCATTCGTTAATGAGAGATTGGATTCGGTCAATTCGCTCTGCGCTTTCTGCAACTGCTCTCTGGCTGCTTTCAAGTTCTGCATCAGCTCGGCCGATGGCGTTTTGAGCAGCGTTATTTCTTCCTGCAGCATCAGCAATGTCATCTGCTGCTCCTGCAGCTGTTGTTTCAATGTATTCCACTGTTCTATCTGCACTGTTATCGTATGTTGCTTTATCTCTGCTGCATGAGTTTCCGATAAAGGCCAAAAGCAGGACAACAAGCAAAGCAATCCACAAAAGGCTACTATTAGATTTTTTCTTATCATTCATATTTACCTCATAAAATGCTAACTTTATACATAAAATAAATAAAATCTCCATATTTTCGCTCTGATCTGAATTTACTGGCGCATAATTTTGTATACGCCACTAATAAAAACAGGCTCAAAAACTAAATATGGAGATGCTTTTTTCAGCTAATTACAGTTCGAAATAGTGATGCATTGCTCCAAGAGCAAAACCGATCACCATACCGGTCCAAAACTGTTTGCTGGTTACATAATCTTTAATCTTTTCCATATTCTCACCCCCTTTGCCAAAAGTCTGTGATACCGCACGCAATAGCACGCGCGAAATCATCAAGGTTATTCATGAGCAACTGCGCATCATCATCGTTACTGATGAACGCCATTTCAACCAATACAGCAGGCATAACTGTATTTTCCAATACGCACAGATTAGGATTTTCTTTAACTTTCCTATCTGTGGTATGTAGCGTATTAATAATGCGGCGCTGGATGCACTGTGCCAGCTCACCGGCCCTGCTCCATTTGTTATGAACCAGGACTTCTGTACCATTAGGAGCAGAATCTGCTACAGAGTTACAGTGCAGGCTAATAAAAATATCTGCCGGCCAGTGATTAGCTGTATAGCAGATATTGGGATATTCCGGTGATTCACCGTTTAAGTTATGAGATTGTAAGAGTTTTACTTCACAGCCTGCAGCTTCCAGGTATTGCTGTACCAGCTTACCGGCTTTTAAAGCAGTATCAGCTTCAGTAATATTGTACTTTTCGTTTACCGCTCCCGGATCTACGCCTGGCATATGACCCGGATTAATAAATACTTTCATATTATTTCACCTTCATCTTTCCTTCCTCAGCTTGTTCTGTCAGTCTTGCCAATGCATTACGGATAATATCTGGAATGTAGTGACCATAACCGGCTCGATCTACATTTTCAATAATGCTGCCAGCTTCATTGAGTGCATAAGCACATATCGCCATCTGCCGCAGGATGTGCATGTTCATTGCAGTATCGATACAATTACATAACGCAACAACAGCAAAGATTACGAACTTCTTTAAAATACCGCGAAAACCTGTACTGCTGTCCCATTGTCCGGTTTTAAATGCAGTGAATATGCCAGTAACATAATCAACAATACACAAAGCTATAAGCGCATAAATCATCTTATCCATGCCGCCGATAGATACACTAAACACAAGCCCAATAACCGCGCCTATACTCATAAGATACTGTTCAGCTCCTGTAGGTTTTAAAAAAATGAGAAAATCTAAAATACTGTCTTTGATCTGAATTATAGTATTCATGATGCAGCTCCTATCTCATTCGTGATGTCTTTCCATCCTTGCGGATATTCAGTCGGCTTCCAAACATTGTTATCAATCAGACTTTCATATATCTTACCTTCACAACGTACTTTATCGCCCTTCATATAGGCGTTTTCAGTGGTAGGCTGTTGCCATTCTGGAATTTCACCAGCTATTGAAGATATAACCTTAACAAATAAACTCGGAGATACGTCTGGTTTCCAGCTTTCCTGACTTGTATGAGCTGTGAGTACCTTATACAGTATGCCGTTATACTGTACTCTCTGGTCTTTTTTGTACTCTATGCCGTTGGGATTCCATGCTGGATACATAGAAGGGATATACTGGGCAAGGTTATCAGGTACGTTATTTAGCTCTTGCTGATAGGTCCTCTGCAGCGTAGTAAGCTCGCTGCTGCCGTTCAGAATCTTGATCAACGCATTAAATGCTAAATTCTTTAATTTCTCTTGCTTCACTGATGCTTCACGTTTATTTTTAAATTCTTCCGGTTCTACATCTGTATACTGCTCTCCTAAAGCATTCCAGGGATGGTATATCTTTTCATTATCTCTTATCGGATAAGGTAAATTTATCATCCCGATGATCACATTTTCTTCATTAACTACGCAAACCATTTTACATTGCTCCTAACTCTATAAGCTCACATATTCCGTTACTGCCAGCAGTCCCATCAGCTGTACCATGACCGCTATGAGCCGTAGATAATCCTCCTGCACCACCATTAGCAGTTATTTCTCCGGTATTATTTATGGTATTGGCAACAATTTTTATTAGGCCACCGCCGCCGTTTCCGTCCGGTCCGGAAGTTGCACTTGTTCCTGATGCTCCATCAGCTGTTATCGTTCCTGTATTTGTAAATTCTGATGCCGTTATCCTTATACAGCCTCCACCAGTACCGCCATCGCCGCCATTACTTGCAACAGCTCCAACGCCGCCTCCGGCTCCCAAAACTATTTCGCCAAAATCTCCGTTTACGCCCAAATAACTGGTACCTCCAGCACCACCGTTATACCATACTGCTGAATATCCTGCTCTACCGCCAGTACCACCATTCCCACTGCAATATAAAACATTATCGGCCGGTGTTTTTCCTCCAGAATATCCTTCCCGTTCAGATCTTAATCTGCCTTTTCCTCCAGTACTGGCTGCTGTAATAATTCCATGATTCACAAATGCTCCCTGGCATTTTATTTTGGCATATCTATTGATACTTACCGTAATACCTTCTTTGATATACACATTTTTATAATTTTTTATTCCGCTAATATTCGTACTATCTGCCGGATAAAAATCACCATCACTGCCATCTCCTCTATCTGTATAAGGATCAGGCCAATGATTGGTATTAACAGCCGCCAAAATACCGGTTGCTGTATAAGAAACTTCAATAATCTTTCCTGCATCCGCAGCATTAAACTGAATTAGTCCGGTATTCCAGTTATCGTCTTTATTAGCACCGGTATTATAATCAAGCCAAAATTCACCAACAGCCGGTATTGCCGCAACTTCTGCAAAAGTTTTTCCATAGCTTATACCGGATGAAGCTGCAGAAGTTACTTCTTTAACAGCTGTTGAACTTGGGCTGCTTTTCTGCGGTACTTCATTAAGTCTGATAATATAAGGACTTTTATTTGGTATGATATGTAACTCTTTAGCAATAACGCCTGTAGAAATATCATCATACGGATTATATCTGAAATTTGATGGATCCATAACTAACCTCCTGTTTTGAGCTGTTTGGTCGCTGCCTGCTGCAGTAGTTCTGCCAGCTTGGCATCACGATCAAGGTTCGCAAAATATCTGTCGATAGCATCCGGGATCTCTCCTAGCTCCATATCAAGCTGAATACCTTTATCAGAAGATACAGTATATTTCAGCTTTGATATTGGGTAGGTAAACAGTTCACCATCTAAAGTAGTGATTGCGGCCTGACCTTGGGTTGACAATTTTCTTACAAAAAATGTCCCGTCTGCCCGGGGATATTCCAGTTTCACCTGACTTATCTTAGCCGACTTTTTCGGTTTAGCTAGGTTTGTCAGCTGACTTTCACCCCAACGCTCAGCGTCTTCAGCAGAATAAGCACTGGGTAATGTCAATACATCTTCCTGTATCTTATACAGTTTCTGACTTTCTTTGTCTTCAACCTCTGCCAGCCACTGTTCTCCCTCATCATCTACGTTACCGCCTTTGATATAGGCATGATTTACTATATCTTCTATATTCCAGGCAGGTTCATACTTGGTAAGATGCTGTCCTACCCAAAGCCTTGCCTGCTCATTGATTTCCGCAGTGCGCGGCTTAAAATAAAGCTGCCGGTATTCGTCAATACCATATACATAATCGATAGCAAAATCAGACAGCTGGCTTAAAGCTTCCTTGGCCGTTACGTGATCAAGTTCTATTTTGGTGATCGTATATCCGGTGTTAATGATCTTATCGGAATTTAAAGTAAGACCAATCTTTTTTTCAATATCCCTGGCAATATCAAAAACTATGGCCGATACTTCCATATTCTCATATGTCCTATTGACGATAATCTTTTCCAGCAGATTATAATACCCATGCCCGATAAATTTAAAACTGTCTGTAGTCGTTGTTCCTTTTATAGGCCTTTGCAATATATAACCGCTGTACCAGGGCTGAGCATCATTAAATAAATGGATGTCAATACGCTGTTTATAATCAAGCTCTGTATTTTCCGGAAGTTTATTAAAGGTTAATTCAACCTTGCCGCAGCCTGTTTCTACTATTTCAAAAGTAAGCTGTTTTAGCGAATTACTTTCGCTGCCTGCGCCAAAGATCGCAGTTTTTGTTCCGTCATCTTTATAGGCAATAACAGTAAATACATCCGGCAGATAATTTGTTTTATCTTCCGGCAGAACTCCGCCGCCTTCTTTAACAGCAGTAGAGCCGGCATAAATAAAACGTCCAAAATGCCTTCTGCCGTAAATTAAATTGGCTCCTTTAGTATCATCACTTATTTCTACTTCTGTTGTATATGTCCAATCATCATCGGCATCTACTCTATCATCAATATAAAAATCATAATCACTTTCATCAGCAATCAAATCTTCATAATAATCGTGATCAGAAGCGCTACCATCAGTTATCATCGCCGCTGTAATATCAATTTCGCGGCAATGTATATAGTCATAATTAATTTTATTGATATTTATACGGTGGTATTTATAATCAGCATTACTATTAACTAAAATATCAAACCTATCACTTCTGGTATTTGTCCAATCTGTAATTTTTGTCCAAATAGTACCATCATTAGAACCCTCTACAGTACCTGCCGTAGGATACATATAGAAACATTCCCACAATATCTTAGATACTCTTAATGGTGCTGGATTGTAAAATACAAGCCAACCAGTAGAAGTCCACGCACGCCAATAATACCATTGATTATCAAAAGTATGATAAGCTTTACCGCCTTCTGAAATACTACTTTCACTATTAGCAGCTACTGCAAATGTACTTCCGCCCAAACTCCCATTAGAAGATAAAACCGGCTGGATAAAGTTACTTTTTTTATAATAAGTTCTCTTATAATAAGTTCTCTTATAATAAAGTGTTTGTTTGCTCATATAAACCACCTGCCGGTATATTCAATAGATATATCACAGGCGGCCCCGGTGTATTTATATGTATTCAATCCCGGTAAAGCATATAAAAACAAGCCGGAAAAAGTATTCAGACTGTTACCGGTATCTCTACGTACAGTACCGCTTTCGCCATTGACTACAGCTACCGCAGGATTGGTCAACAGCGTATCTTTTAAAGTAAAGCTCTGGCCGCTTTCCTTGTGTACTATAGTAATATCAGGAGTACTTTGTCCTGCAGGTGGTTTAAAAGACCAGATCAGCGGCACTTCTACAGATGAACTGTTATCAATGACTATTTCTCCAGCTTCCTGCTCTGCAGCAAAGGATTTTTCGATAACAGTAGGTACAGCAGAATACCTGAACGGCTTAGAACACAGCAGGCTTACTGTAACAGTGCTCATACGTTGCTTAAAGCCTTTCTCGTAAGACTGCTTTATTTTGCTTACACCGGCGATCTGATAATACCTGTCCTCGCGACCGCAGAAAAGCTGGTAATCATTTAATGCAAAATAACTGTAAGCCATATTCATAGCATCATCATGATCTTTCTCCGTAGCACCCTCCAGCATGAATTCAACCTGTATCGTATGGCCTTTTACCTTCTTATCCCCAGTCACTTCACTGCCATGTACAAAAGCATTATCCGCAAGCTTAGCCTTAAAATCATAACTTCCTATATCCTTTAATGCCCAGGCAGCAGGGAGTATATATTCCTTGCTGCCTTTTACTATTTTCAGTTGTCCGCTAAAGTCTTCATTCCGTGTTGGGAACATTATTTGCGCCCCCTTATCGCTGACAGGATCGTACTGCCAAAATTATCGTATAGATCTGCTTCATCACTGCCAGTATTGATATCACCGTAGATATTCATAGAAGCAGTTACCTGAGTATTACCTGCCACTGCAACCTCTGTGCCACCAAACATATATCCGGCAATAGATTCCAGTACACTGCTGCGTAAAGGAATGACAGCTTCAGGATAAGACTTCTCACCGATCAGCGCATGAACAGGGCCGGTAACAATACCACCTGCAGCAAACGGTGCTTCCTTATACCCGAAGTCTATACCCTGACCACCAGAACCAAAACTCATGGAACTTGCTCCACCACCTAAACTGGTAACCGCACCACTCGCAGCACCTATACCAGCAGCACCACTCAACCCTGCTGTCAAAAGGCCTGTAGCAACACCGGCAGCTCCTGGTTCAACAACCAATTTCGCCCACGCAGCCGGAGCCAAAGCTTCTGCCATAGCTGCACCTTGCGCTGCTACGCTGGCAGTTTCCTTGCTCATCATCGCTTTACTTAATGCAGCTGCAGCAATTCGTTGTACCTGCCATTGCAGGAACATCTTGACTATTTCCTTACCAAGATTCTGCAGCGTTTTGCCAAAGTTCTGACCTGAAACAATGGCATTGGCAAAGCCTTGTGCTAAACCATCTTTTAAGGTATTTGCTGCCTCCAAAGCAAAAGATGCATAGCTTTGTTCAGCTTCCAGCCGCCAATCGTAATACTGCTGCTCTATCTGATTTTGCATAAAAGCAGCCTTTTCCTCAGTAAGATATCCCATATAGCGTTCAAGCTCGCCTTGCTTCTGCAACTCATCCAGTTCAGCCTTATAAGCCTGCATCAAGGTTTCCTGTGATAACAGCTGGTCATTCATTTGCTGATTGATTATTAAACGGTTTTGCGCAGCTTGACTCGCTGCATCTGCCTCCATAGCCTTACGCTGTTCAAGCATAGCTGCAGCAGAAGCAATGGCATTCGCATCGCCGGTTTTCATAGCACGCTCATACAGCTGCTGAGCTTCAGTTGTAGCATTAGCAAATTTATCTTGCCATTCCTGTACAGCAGCAATCCTTTGATCACGCTCTTTTACGATGCCTGCATAAACCTTATCAAATTCAGATAAGCCACTTACCTGAATATCCATAGAAAAATTATTATAATCTCTCTGCAGATCTATGGTTTTATTCTTAGCTTCAGCAAGCTGCTCATTAATGCGATCAATCTCTCTGGCAATTTTATCTACGCCACCGGATGAAGTTCCTGCAGCTCCTGCACCTGCAGGAATACTGGATTTTAACCCCAGATTATTTACATCAGCACTTTTAAAATCACTGACAATATCTGTAGGAGCATTTTCTGATTCATAACGGAATTTAAGTTTTACCAGGTTGCTGTCAGCAATCTGCTGATTAGCCTTAGCTGCTTCAATAGTAGCCTGTGCACCTTTTTGAACATTATCTGCCCATTCCTTAGCCTGATTAGCAAGATCACTGCTGGCACCAACCAAAGACATGAGATTATTAAGTCCTGCAGCTGCATCACTTACCATTCCAGCAAACGCATTTTTCACTTCTGCTTCAGCACCAATAGCACTATTTTGCATAGTGATACAAAAATAATCCCATTGCACAACAAGCCAATCCCAATTCTGCCAGATGAGATACGCTGATGCACCGATACCAGCAGCAGCTAAAGCAACAGGTCCGGTAATGCCTACAAAAGCTGCCGCTGTTCCTGCAGCCGTTATCCCTAACTTTGCCAAAGCAGGGATAGCTGTTGCTGTAAGTACCGTAGCAAATCCGGCAATAGTAGCACCAACTGCTGGAGGCACAGTATCACGAATAGCCTCACTGATGCCGCTCGATTTAACTTTTGCGGCAAAATCCGAAAGATCATCCTGCGCTGTCTTTAAGGCAGTTTTCAGATCTAATCCTTCTGTGATCTCATCACCAACAACAGTCATGGTCTGGCCGACGCTATCCTTAATATTACTGAGCATGCCATTGATCGTAGTAGCCTGATCTTTCATCATACCGCCAAACTTGCTGTTCATACCGGATACTATGGCCTGAATACCAGTTGCGCTGTCGATTGCACCTTTTTCGGCCAGCTTCATAGCTTCCGGAATACTTTTACCCATAGCATCAGCAAGCATCTGCCATGCCGGTACACCAGCTTCAGCAAGCTGTAACATTTCTTCAGCTGACACCTTGCCTTTAGCCTGCATCTGACCTATGGCCATAGTCAAACAATTTATGCCTTCCTGCCCCATACCAAGCGCAGCAGCACTATCGCCAACAGCAGTCAATATCGGTATTACCTGTTGCGCGCTAAAGCCAAAAGCCAGCATTCTTTTAGAAGCATCTAACAGTCCCGGCAATTCAAACGGGGTACTAGCGGCAAACCTTTCCAGTTCTGCCAAAAAGTCTTTGGCAAGCGATGCATCTTGTAATAATGTAGTAAAGGCCTTGCGCGTCTGCTCCATCTGCGCTGAAGATCTTACCGCTGCAGCTCCGATACCAGCAATAGCAACACCCAGTCCGCCCAAGATTTCCAGAGAACTCTGGCTGATGCCTAAACCTTTGCTACCAAACTTCTGCTTTAATATCTTCTGCGCACTATCAATTTCCTTACGCAGTCCGTCTATCTTAGCACCAATAACAACCTGTAAGCTTGCAACTGTTCCCACGCTCTCACCTCCTACAAATTAAATTCTTTCATGATATCCTCATATTCCGCTTTTTTATCACCCTGCTTTTTACGATGCGCAAAAAATCTTTGCAACGGCGGACACTTCTTAGGATTAGCTACCTGATAATGAGGGTAGGCTGACCATGTAATAAACAGATCCTCTAAACGATCATACCGCCTTTGCCATCCCTCGATCATGCAGATGATTTCACTTATTGTCAGCTTCTCGATCTCCCATGGCTTCAGCTGCAATTCTCCATAACAAAAAGGCAGCAGCTCATCTATTGCCTCAACAGCACTTTTTACTTTTTTTCTTCTGTTTCCTTGTCTGCTCCTTTAGCAGGTTCACTGCAATGAGTATCAGTAAACCCGATTGCACCACCCTTTGCCAAAGCAAGCATGATAAGATTATCAAGATTTACCAGACTGTCTTTTTCCAACCATTTTTCAAGTAATTTCATTACTTTTTTCTGAGTAATTCCAGGATGATTTTCCTGTAATCCTACAAACAGGCAGGCAACTGTATCAGTATAACTGAACGGAAAATCTTGTACCATTTTGCTGACATTTTTTGTAGAAATGACATTTTCCAAGCCCATCAAAGCCTTTATGTTATACAACAATTTGTAATTCTCACCATCAATAGTAAGGTTTACAATTTTATCAAATTTCATATTGTCCTCCTAAAAAAAAAGGGCAGGATAATACCTGCCCTTATTTACTTTCCTTATGCTGTCACAGTAGCAACTGCTACATTAGAGTATCCATTTTTACTGCCGCCGTTCACTCGCAGACGGAAATAAGTTACGCCACTTAATCCACTTACTTCAGCTGTAGTCATGCCATTACGGATGTAAACAGTATCATTGTCAGTAAAGTCAATACCGTTTTGACTGGTCTGCAGGACAATACCATTGGCTCCGGTAATTTCAGTAAATGTCAGATTTGCTTTGCCGCCGCTCCCATCTGTGGCAGTCAGATCTGTGATCGCTCCGGTAGTAGATCTTGGATCTGGCTCATCGGTAGTAAATTCTGGGGCGCCGATGCCGCTGAAAGTAACAGTCGCAGTAGTTACATCATCATGCGGATTATCATCACTGAACTCAGTAATATTAGCCCAACCTTTTACTGCGTTACCGTTTTTATCACGGCGCATAATGCGAACAGGAATATCATGTAAAAAAGCATATTTAAGTGCATCAAAGCCTTCATCATTAACTTTATATACACATTCCTGCTCAATGCTCCATGTTTTAGTACCCTGCAGCGTTTCACCCCAGCCCCCGGAAGCTTTATCGGATGCATCAATTTCATCCGCACTCATGGAAAGCGGTGAATTTCTCTGACCGCCTACTAACATCCAAGGGCCATCAGCAGTCGGACTGTCACCATATACCATATATAACAATACATTCTTGCCAGCCATACTTTGGCTGCCATCAGTAAATTTAGGCAAATTAGCTTCATTAATAGCCATAATACTACCTCCTAAATCATTTTCTGCTCAATTTTCAAAGCTGTTCGCACGGTTCCATGCTGCCAAATTCGGTTATCACTCCAATCTTCAGCATGCACTTCTACCAATTCAATATTGAGATTGATAAGATTATAATTTTCAATTATCAATGCATCACTTTCCGCTGTCATGGTCAAAACAGTCACTATTTCATCAAGCATCTGATTGATAATTTTCTTACCGCAATAGTCGCTGTAGACATCAATAGTAACAGTACAATTCCATAACGCAACATCAGTCTTTCCACCATCCGGCACGGTACTTATTGGTCCTATAACACAAAATTCCGAAGCCGGAGGCTTTCCATCTTCAAACGGCGTTGAATCATCCAGAATAGGATATCCTTCAAGACACTTATTCAATGTTTTATACACAGCAGCTTGTACTGCCGTTATCGGTACAGTTCTGATCATGGCATTTCCTTCAAGATTTTCTTAATCTCATTTTCAATTTTAGGCTTTTCACTTTGAAAAGCCGGGTTCATAAAAGGCCTAGCTTTCCTGGCTGGTAACTTGATAGGGGCACGCGCAAATTTCATTCCATTTCCATCAGTAAACTTCAGCGCCTGTTTCTTTGTAGGCTTTACAACGGAAGCTTCCACACCGTACTCAATCAAGTGCGCATGCGGTGCTTTTTTGTAATCTGCTTTAACAACAGATTGTAAGCGATTACCACTAAAACGAGCTGACAGGCTGTCGCGCAGTGTGCCAGTACGTATTGGGACATGACTTTTAGCATCATCACGGATATTGCGGCCACTTTTGCTGATTGCCTTGCTAAGTGATTTTGAGGAAGCTGTATCATAAAGCTTTAGCCTACGTATCGCCTCTTCCAGTCCTTCAATTTCCATAGTAATGGTCATAGAATTTTTACCAATATCAGCCACCAGCTTTTAAAAGATTGGTGTCTATACGGTAATATGCCGGTACCGTTTCCAATTCCATAATACTGATGATCTTATAAATATCGCCATCCAGTACTATCCTCATAGCAGTATCAATATCTGTGTCCAGCTTCCTTATAGTAAAAGTAACAGGTACATAATTCATATGCTGCCCAGAATACTCCTTTTGTGCAACCGTTCCTGTTTCTTTACTAGCCCAACATTTCAGATAATCTTCCCATGTCGCAGGCAGCTTGCCACCAAGCTCATCCCTTTTACCAACGGCTGTATTAACCTGTAATGTGATCAACTTATTCAGCTTACCCGGATTAATCATAAAATACGCCCCCTGTTAAGCAGCGCTTTAACTCCAAAAGGTACCTCATGAAGCACTTTACCATTCTCATCATAAGGAAGACGATTATTATACATGGCAGAAACAAACAGCTTAATGGCGGTCTTAATATCCTCCATCTGCGCATCATCCTTGCCAGTAATATATTCCACGACAATATCAGCACCAGCTGGTAAATCATGAATAATCACTCTGCTGTAAACATCTCCACAAGCTGCGTGATAAGATACTTCTTTTTCCGTATCATCTGGCAAAACAGCTTTTACACTGATCACTTTCTGCAGATATTTCGACCGCGGCAGCTCCATATTAAAATCAGCCTCAGCTGCCGAATAAATAACTCTTAATGTCTGCGTATAATATGCCTGCTTCTGATAGTTTTCACAGTAAAGTCTGGCAGAAGTAATAAAGGACTCTATTAAAGAGTCCTCAGTATTACCATCTAACCGCAAATATAATTTAATTTCTTCTAAGGCAACAGGTTCTTTTACCGGTCCATGTACAATTTCAAGTTTCATACTTCTTGTTGATTTTCTTCTTGACCTTCTTCTTGAAGTTTAAACGCAGCAGCAGTAGCTGCTCCCTTGGTATGGATGGCATCAGCAAAAACAAAGGCTTCTTCATACCGCACGCCAAAGTCTTCACGCAAAATACCACGCATCAGGGTCAAATCATTTTCAAACGCAGAAACCTGTTTGCTGCCATCAGTATAGCTTGCATCCTGAGAAATAGAAATCTGCAAAGCACCAGCTGTGCCGATCAGGAAATGTTTCCAATCACCAAAGAAAATCTGTGTCAGACCATTTTCATCATCACCAACGGTAATATTATTGTCGATTTTAAAAGGATAGCCGCACAGCTTGCCATCTTTCATTTCATCTTTAAAGATATAAGAACCGTTTTCAGTCTGCATACTGTACAGATCAGCCCACAACACGCCGGGAATTCTCCAGCCTAAATTCGGATTAGTAAGCTTAGCAGACAAAATCTTACCTACCATTTGATAAATAACAGCAGCACTAATCTTTCCGTTTACATCAATCTTGTTAGTAGCGCAGGCTACAGTGATACCTTTAGGCGCATTTGCGCTGCCAGCACCATACAGAGATGTAATATCTTCAGCTTCTGCAATACCATTAACCAGCTCATCACGCACAAAACGATCTGCAGCCATACTGGAATCAAGCAGCAGTTCATTACTGATCGGAATAATACCGGCAAGCTTTTTAGCAGCTAATTTAATATTGCCTAAAGTAACTTTGCTATTACCAATAGGCTGATTTTCACCTACCCATTTAAAATTAGCTGCGCCTGTCTGTTTAACAAGATTCAGATTACCATTAGGCAGCGGCAGTTCTGTGATACCCATAGATCGTGTAACACCAGTCTGGCGCAGTAAAGGAATGATCTCATTATACAGATTCTGCGGGATCATATAACCGCCATCACCCGGTGTACCTTCAACCATGGCAGCTCTGATATATTCATCTTGTGGATACATACGCTCAGCAATTTCATCAAAGCTTTCATCACGACTGCGTGCTGCCAATAATGCAACTTTCACAAAGCGTGCCGCTCTGATACCTACTTCCAGTTTTTCTTCCTGTTTACGCTGGCGAATCGGATTGTTTTGTGCCGGAATGCTACTTTCCAAACTGCGCATTTCTTCCTCACGCACAATATCATCAGCCAATCTCACAGCTTCACTGCGCAAATTATCATATTCCTGCTGCTCACCAGCAGATAAAGAGCGCTGTGCATTTTCTAAACCATTCAGTAATTCACGCATCTTTTTTATAATTCCAGCACGTTTCTGTTTCATTTGCAAAATTTTATCCATAGTAATCATCCTTCCATTTCTAATAATTCCAAATCTCTTTTTAATGCATCCAAATCAGTATTTGCCTCACGGCGTTTTTTATCGGCAAGATAATTACGAAACTCCTGCAGATCATTATCTGTTAAATCAGGCAGTCCACGTGCCACACCTACATCAGCATCAGCAGGAACACTAACAGAAGATACCTCATATGGAGTCCATTGCCTTGCAATCTTGCATGGTCCCTCAAATCGTCCGCAGGTTGATTTCTGTCCGGCAGCAACTTCTTCCCATGCACCAACTCCATACCCCACTGAAATCCCTTTCAGTGTTCCGCGCAGCACCTTTTGATAAATCATTTCAGAGAACTCATCCTCATCAAAACGGATTTTCGCTTTGCATCGGTGTTCTGCTGCATCAAGTACAGGGTCAATTATTGCACCAATAACACGATCAGTATCATGGTTAAATAACGCAACGCCCATTTCAGATAAACGTGTTAAATCAACATTACCTGCTTCATGACCTAAGATTTCGTTGTAGTATTCTCCACGCCGCCAATCAAAGCGTTTGACAGATTTTTCAGAAGAAAAGCTAATAGGAACTGTCCTGCTTTCCTGATCTACAGCTCCATCCAGCTGCATTTCACGATAAAAGAGTTTATTTTTCTCCGGCATTATTCTTCACCTCCTTCCCCTGCATCTCATAAGCTTTAATCCTTGCTTCCCAGTATGGAGCAGCCAGATCAGAGCCAATCATATTAAGCGGCACATAGATAGTTTCACCGCCGTCAACACTGTTCATATTTTCTTTGGCACGAATATCATTAGCATTCAAAAATCCCCATTGGCGACCAATAGCATAAGCCTTATACCTGCTTTCTATATCGCCACGCACTAAGCCATCCATAACAAACTCAATTTCATACTGATCATGCTCATCATCCCGAATAAGCTTCCTCATCAGCTCCTGTTCCCAGTTAACACATTCAGGCATAATCGAATGTTTGGCAAAATTGATGTCCTGGCTTTCAATGTTGCTGAAGGTAGCATGCTCTAAATCAGCGATCATATGTGGCGGTACACCAAAAATTCTGGCAATCTCCGTAACTGAATATTTGCGGCTTTCCAAAAACTGTGCTTCTTCCGGCGGCACACCTATTTGCTCATATTTCATACCTTCTTCCAGTAAAATAGTCTTACCTGTGTTTTCTACACCGCTGTAACGCTGGTCGAATTTTCTTTCCAGCCTTTTCTGTGCTTCTTCTGATAAGCTTTCCGGATGCATCAAAACACCGGAAGGGCGCGCTCCATAGCAGACGGCACTGCCATTTTCCGCAACATTGATCTCAATAGCACCTCGCATACCCTGCGCTTCTTTTGATATAGCTACACTGCAAAAGCGCACGGCTTCAAAAAGGAAATTAGTTGTCAGCGTATCACCGCCCTCCGGCGGCACCTTTAACGCAGGCAACTCTGTATTCATACCATTCAGCGTATATTTACTTCCGGCAACATCTATCAGAATTTTGATATTATCGTGAAAAGTAATGCCCACATCTCCGGTAAAGGTCTTAGACAGGGCCATAAACTTTTTACAGTCTACATAGATTTCAGCATCATCTACATGATTAAGGCTTTTACCCTCCATACGATAAACAAGCTGTTCATTGTTACCAACACGGCCAAACATCAGCATATAGTTTTTATCCTTATACGGTGATACGGCCTTGATGTGCAGCGCATTAGACTGCTGTTTCAGATCTTCATCCTTTTTCTTTCCAGACATACTGCTGCTGATCAGCGCCATGCATTCCATTGTTTTCTTCAGCTCTTCCGAGCTTACTATAACTTTTACACTCATCTCATCACCCTTTAAAATTAAAGGCTGCACATACTTCTTCTTATTGATTAAGTTCTGCGCTTGCTTGTATACAGATAGTGCAGCCTATTTTTAGCAAATTACTGCTTTACCCGCCACATCTTTGTTTTCTTAGGCGGCTTATTATTCCAGCGCCTGATCATTTCCTCTGTTGTCACTTTAGCCTGCAGACCGTAACCGCACTTGCATCTGATATACTTATAGCTGCTGTTTTTACCACAGCCTTTTTCGATGCGCACTTTGCGGCCGCAGCTTCTGCAGCGTGCAAGCTCTACAACACCAAACATATCCGGCTGTTCCGGCAGGCAGTAAAAGTCATACTCAGCCTTCTGATCAGAGCCAATGCAGTCAGAGCATGGATAAAAACCGATGGCATATTTGCTATACCATCGGCAGTTTTGACACCTCATTTATCTGCCACCAGTCTGATCTTTAATACCTGACCGGGATAGATAAACTCGCCTAAATTATTCAGTTCACCCACTTCAAAGCAGACCTCACGCCAGTCACGGCTGTCATTGTATTTTTGCTTCAGATCATAAACAATGTCCTGCAGCACATCTCCCTTTTTCACTACAACATTGGCCTCAATAAACTCTTTAGGCTGCTGCTGATGAAAACCCAGACACACAGCTGCTATACACAAAATAATCAAACAGTATTTCATTTTTAAACCTCCTATGCTAAAATAAGAGGGTAGAAACTCTCCAGTATCTACCACTTGAACATGAGATGTTGCCGCATCTTATGTTCTTTTTTTATGCCTTCTTACTCTGAATCTTTTTCTTCTAGGCTCTGCTGCATTCGGCTGGTAACATAGACGATCATCAGCACACGCATAACCTCGCCTATATTTTGTAGTCACAAAGTGATAATGACTAATCAGCCTGCCACAGCGCATACATTTTTTACATTTAGCAGTATTTTCATTTTCTGTCATCGTTCCTCGCTGTCACACCGCCTCACATTCCAGATACATATCATCAGAAACTTTAGCTGGATCTTTGATAGTACCCATTTTTAAGCCAAATTCTAAAAGCCACTTGGCAAACTGCTTTTTCGCCGTTTTATTCTGTTCAAAAGCTTTGGGATTTACTACATTCAAAGTGTATTCATTCATAATATCCCCCTTATCAATTTAGGTTTTTATAAAACTTCAAAAGAAAATGTTATAATAATTAAATAGACTATTTTTAGAAGGAGAACATAATGGCGACAATCGAAGATACTTTACGTATGCGCGAAGAATTTATTAAATCTATAGAAGAAAGTAAATCGGCAATTGCTGATATTTTAGAAAAATATGACTCAACTATTTATGGCAATCTTAATATCAGTTCCCAATTTTATGAACCCTTTCTTCTCAGTGCTAAATGGCAACAGCATTTCTACGAAACCATAGCTCGCACCAATAACTGGCAACAAAAGCTCTATGAAACCATAGCTCACTCTAATGACTGGCAACAACAACTCTATAAAACCATAGCTCACTCTAACGATTGGCAGCAAAAGTTCTTTGAAACCATAGCTCATACTAATGATTGGCAACAACAACTCTATGAAACTATAGCTCGTGCCAACGATTGGCGACAGCAGTTTAATGAAGCATTAGCTACAAATAATTATTATGAGCATGTAATTAATTGCGCCAATATTACTGAACCAGATTTTGAAAAAATATTACAACAAGTTAAAGCTGTTTCTGAAGCAATACAATATGATACTGCTGTTAGAAAAAACACAACCAAAAAGAAAAAATTTAAAAGAAAAGTTTCCATAAGAAACGCTCATGCTATACGACAGCGATATAAAAACAAACAGATAAATTCTTTATGTAAAAATGTGTTATCCTATTCTTTAAATAAACTTGATGTAAAAACAACGCCCTTTTTTATCGGCATTATTGAGTATGTAAAAGATTTACCAATACCTGAAAATTTAAAAATTTATTTTAGTATAATGCTAATTCCATTATGGATAAGGATGTATTACTTAATTACTCATTCCGATGCCTTAGCTGAAAAAACAAATAACCCACAAGAAGAAGTAAAATAGTGGTGCTATAAAAGAAATCTCCAGTTCTGCTATAAGACATGCTCAAAGGAAAAAGGTAAAGCATTATTTCCATAAGATTACGTATTTCACGCAATACTTTCACCAATTCCAAGCTCTGCTCTGCAGAGCTTTTTTCTTTTTCCACTCCCCTCACTCCCCTTTCTTTTACAAACTCTCCGTACTATAATAAATTTATAGATTGGAGGTAAATCAATGCCATATTATCCTATTAAAACTCAAGAAGATTTAGATTATTATCTTTCTCATATTTCAATAATGTGTAAAGCGTTTTTAGAAGAAAAATTCAATAAATATAGCTGGAAATTCGATAGTTTTAACAATCAGTCAACCAATATACAAGAACAATATTTACTTACTTTTTCTGCTTTTGATTACAATAGATTTGAAAACGTATATATAACTCTTAACATAAAAAAATGTGATGAAAATTATACAATAGGAAGCTCTAACCTACTTTTCTCTGAAAGGTAAATACCGTTCTGCCATCGATCCGTTTAGCTGTTAACAGCAGCCAATAACTTAAAAGTTTATACTTTGGGAACATTATCCAAATTCCGCGATAATGTTCCCCTTTATTTTTACGGTCAACAGTGATTTCAACATCGTGAGCAGTTAGCCATAGAAATATTTTCATAAGAAGATAAAATTTTATCTTCCTGAACATCACTCCCCTCACGCTCCTTTCTTTTCTTCCCTACGATTTTTACTAAATAGAACTTTCAAATCCTTATCAGGAAAAAATTTTTCCTTTATGCAAAATGCTTCTTCAATATTAAATTTTGAAACCCCATTAACTTTTTGTGCAGCAGTATTACGATGAATATTCAATGCATTTGCTATATCTTCAATGGTAATACCTTTAATAGCCATTTCAATTTTCAATTGCAACATATACTCACCACCTTATTACGCATTTGCATATTCTTGTTATTATATTATATTCATTTGCGTGTTATGTCAATACAAAAATATGCAAATGCACAATTTTATGTTGACTATTTACGCAAAAAGCCTTATCATTGCTTTAAGGAGGTTTATTTATGAAAATAGGTGCAATTTTACAAGAGTTATTACAACAGAAAAACATAAAAGTTTCAGAACTATCTCGGGAAATTAATGTTGCTCCGAGTACGATATATAGCATAATCAAAAGAGATAACATGAAAGTTGATATTGATGTTTTAATAAAAATATCTGATGCTTTAGGTGTATCAGCTGAATATTTTTATGATAAACGTAAATCTGATAAAACCTCTGATACATCATTATCAATGGATGAAAAGGAACTCATAAAAAAATACCGCCAGCTAAATGCTGACGGCAAAAGAGAATTAAATATTATTATTGATGCAAAGCTTCTTGTACAAGCTGAAAGTCAAGACGAATCCGAAAACAAGGTCAGATAATATTTATAGATTTTGAAAGGTAAGGGAATGATTATAAATGGCGTATGAGAAAAAGATCGTTGCTTTTATTGATGTATTAGGTTTTAAAAACAAAACTGATACTACAAACCCAGATCAAAAACATCCAATCCATCTTAATCTGCTTAATATAAAAAGCTTTATAGATCAATTAAATAATTTCTACGATCAAATGGATGATCATAAAAAAATAAAATCACATCGTTTCAGTGATTCCTGTATGTTTTCTGCTCCCCCGGAAGCTTTAGAGTATTTATTAGATGTCTTACATAGAATGCAATTACATTTTGCCTCAAGAGATTTCTTTTTGCGTGGCGCAATTACCTATGATTACATATATGATCACGAAGGCTTTTTCTACGGTAGAGCTTTAAACACAGCTTATAAACTCGAATCATCAGTTGCAGTATATCCCAGAATAATATTTGATAAAAAAGCTTTTAACTCTATAGATGATGTTGTTAATCTGAAATCTCCGGAAGCTGAAGATGTTCCCAGTTACAAACGGGATCTCAGAAGAACACATTTAAAAAAGGATTTTGATGGTAACATATGTATAGATTTCTTTAGGCAATCTCCTTATACCCCAGAATTTCATGAAATTTTCGGTTGGTATGATCATGATAAAACTCTGGATGCAATATTTAAAAATATTACCAAAAATATAAGAAAATACAAAAATCAACCTAATTTACTGATAAAATATATATGGTTATTAGAAAACTATAAAAACTATATGTACGAACAGTATGAAAAAGAAATAGAAACCCCTGATATTTATTATTAAAATAAAGGCTGGTAATAAAATGGAAAATGAATCTATAAATGTCAAAGTCAGCGGTAACATTATAAAAGAATTATCTGAAAAAATCCCTTCCAACAATGTTGCTTTAAACGAACTCATAAAAAACGCTTATGATGCTGATGCAAAAAATATAGAAATTACAATAGATACATTTAATAAAAAACTCACTATAGCAGATGATGGCAGCGGCATGAATAAAGATTCTATTGCTGCCTTATTCCATATCGCCAAAAGCATAAAAAAATATGGTGAACTACGTTCAAATGGGCGTTACACTTTAGGCTCTAAAGGTTTAGGCTTCCTTGCAGTATTTAAATTCGGTAATCAAGCTACCTGGTATACCAAAACTCCAGAAGACTCATGTCAAACTTTTTCTGCCAAAAGAAGTGATCTCGAAGCCTATGATAATGTTACTGATCACTCTATTTCTCTTTTCCCTTCTACCAAGTTAGAATCACATGGTACATTAATTGAAATTTCTCTGAATGATTACAATGCAGACTCTTTATTAGATCATTTTTCTAATCCAGGAAATTGTTTTAAATTAGTTAATTGCTTTCATGATGATGGAATAAATATATTATTGAATTTAAACGGTAACTATTACGAAACTCAAAACATCGTACTGGCTAAAATTGATACTGAACATTTACTATTTCATGTTACCTACAATTCAACAGAAAAAATCATTAAATATTTTTATCAAGATCTTTGCTTCCATATGATTTATTTTCCATGTGAAATAGGTAATATAGATATAAAACTTGATTTAAACATTTATAAATTTAAATCAGGTAATAAAAAAGATATAACTCCTTATTTCCATACATTAAGAGGCTCTCTTACTCCCCTCATTTTTATCAATAAAAATATTTTTAACAATTATGATTTATTTGATCCTAATATAACTCGTGAAAAACGATCTGGTGAAATGTTGCCTCAGATAATAGGTTTTATTGATATCAAAACTTCATCTGGCGAAATGGATTTTAACTCTGATAGAACTCAATTTATCCAGAACAAATTTACAGACGATATAGCTAACTTTTTAAAAGAAATAAATATAACTATACAAAAAGAAGGCTCAAAATACAAAAATAAATCAAACAATCCAGAATACTTTAAAAATGCAGCAAAAAACTTAAAGGATATTAAACCAAGTATTTCATCTCAAGTAGAATTATTTGATTGTAAAAACCAACATAATAACGGTAGCATTCAAAATACTATTAATATTACAAATACAAGTAGCCAAAATATATCTAATAATAAAACTACTAATAACATACCCGAAAGCAGTCTATTCCTTCCCCAGCAATTTAAAGCTGTAAAAATTTCTCAATCCAAGAAAACTACTAATATAAATATTCCATCTGGACAAATAAATTTACTTGATTTCGTAAGTTCCATTACAGATAGTACCGGGAAAAAAGTTTCTAAAGATAATTTAAGCGTTTCCGTAGATGGTATAGATAATAGAATCAAAATTTTGCCGAGCATTGATGAAGAATGCAGAAAAAATGTAGTTTTCCAATATAATGATCCACATACAGGTATAGCAAAACTTGCTATTGATATTAATTTCGTAGAATATGCATCTAATATCATTACCTCATCTAAGAAAAAGCTAATAACAATTCCCACAAAAAATAATTATAAGATAAATTATGATGTAACTGTCGCCAACCTTATAGAGCAAATAAATAAATTAAATTTAAAGGATTATTTTGAAGTAATAGCATGCTCATTAAGAGCAATTTTTGAATTAAGTATAATTGCTTTAAATCGTTCAAAAAAATTCACAAATTTAAACTTCCAAAGTGCTAAAGATATACAAACAAAAGTACAAATTGTTATTGAATTTGTACGCAATAATAATCGCATGTCAAAGATTGCTAATGCAACTCAACTTTCATATCAATCACTAGAAAATGTCTTAATACCAGAAGATTTTGAGAAATCTGTAAAGAAAACAAACACTTCCGCACACCAATCATCAGCATATATTGATGAGATTGATGTAAAGAATATTGCTAAAAAAGCTGCCTTTTTCGTTGTTATAGTAAACGAATTAATCTTTAATCAAGATATCAAGTAAATTTATAAGGAGTTATGCCATGTTAGAAGATATAGCTTATAGTACATATAAAAAGAAAAATGATATACATGGTACAGTACTATATCCGGCGGTAATGATCGCGCCAATGCAAAAAGAAGTATTAGAAGCTCTTTTGAATGATAAAGAGATAAAGTCTATTTTCGACCCGTTTCACGGTTCAGGTACGGCTCTTTATGAAGCTGCTAAAATCAATCCAGAGCTATCTTTGCATGGCTGCGATATCAATCCTTTGGCTAACCTCATTACTAAAGTCAAACTTCAAGGCGTAGACAATAACATATTAAGTGATATTGAATTTTTAGAAAGCCAAATTAACAACAATACCGACATAACTCCTTATGATTTCCCTAATATTGATAAATGGTTGAGACCCGATGTAAAAAAAGACATTGCTAAAATACGCACAGCAATTATGAAAATTGCTAATACAAAGAATCGTCTATTTTTTTGGTATATGCTCTGTGATATTATTCGCAGATATAGTAATACCAGGAGTTCTACATACAAATTGCATATAAAAACTCAAACAATGATAGACAATTTAAAAAATAACTTGATTAAGGACTATATTTCCTCTATCAAAGATAATGCAGAGCAATTTCAAGAAGTAAGTAAAAATTATACATTAACAAAATTCAATACATTAGAGTTATTACCAGCTTTAAATAGTAACTCTTTTGATATTACCATTACTTCCCCACCCTACGGCGATAACGCAACTACAGTGCCTTATGGTCAATTTTCAATGTTAGCATTATACACAATACCAGGAAATGATTTAAACCTTGAAGGCTGGGAACTAAATAATTTCAGCATGATAGATAGCAAAAGTATGGGCGGCTGGCGAACTACCAACACTCTTGATGAACAAGACAAAGAATTTATCCTTCCATATTTAAACAAAATCAGCGAGGCAAAACACACAAAAATAATATTATTTTTCAGTGATTATTTTAATTTTCTGAGAGAAATATCCAGGATAACTTCTAAATATATCGTTATCACTTTAGGTAATAGAACTGTAGACGGAGTACAAATTGACTTATCAGGTATAACACAAGAATATCTTTTGAATCAAAATTACCAGGTTATTAAAAGTGCTGATCGTAAAATAGCTTATAAACGAACACCTTCTGTAACATCTAAAGTAAACGATGCGCCCGTAAAATCAATGAACAAAGAATATATTACAGTTTTTAAAAAGATAAGATAACCTGGAAATCATTAGCATTTATTTTTTATTTTAGAAAGGTTTATACCCATGAATATCTTACAAACTGTTGATCAACTACATGAAGAACTGCGCAGCTTACGTCCTCTAAACGCTTCTGAACTGAAACGGCTGCGTGATGAATTCGTCATTGAAACTACATATAATTCTAACGCGATCGAGGGCAACACCCTCACCCTGCGCGAAACTGCCCTTATCCTGCAGGAAGGTATCACCATAGCAGAAAAACCGCTCCGTGATCACCTTGATATCATCGGCTTTAAGGATGCTTTTTACTACATGATCGACTTAGCAGGTAAAAATGAGCCGCTTACTGAAAAAGCTATCCTGGATATTCATGCGCTGGTGCTGATGAACAACGCGGAAGCGCGCGGTAAATACCGCCGTGTGCCGGTACAGATTTTAGGCGCTGCTCATACTCCCCCGCAGCCTTACCTTGTACAGCCTGCTATTGAACAGCTTCTCAAAAACTATGCTGTATGGCAGCAGGAAAAACATATCATCGAAGCTATTGCCCTGCTCCATCTTGAATTTGAAGCAATCCATCCGTTTATTGATGGTAATGGCCGTACCGGCAGAATCCTGTTAAACTTTGAACTTATCAAACATGGTCTGCTGCCGGTTGATATTAAATTTACCGATCGCCGTAAGTATTACGACTGCTTTGACAGCTACCATACTAACGGCAAAGATCCGCAAGCATTAGTTGAACTGATCGCTGGCTATGAGCAAGCAGAACTGCAGAAGTATATTGATATCATAAAAATGCAATAAAACTATATAACAGGAGTTATAATGGAAAAAATAATTTTATATACTACAACAGATGGCAAAGCTAATATAAAGCTTTATGCTGAAAACGGTACTGTTTGGCTTACCCAGTCACAAATAGCTGAGCTATTTGCTCGTGAGCGTTCAGTAATAACTAAACATATAAACAATATTTTAAGCGAACACGAATTAGATGAAAAAAGCAATGTGCAAATAATGCACATTGCAAATTCCGACAAACCAGTAAAATTATATAACCTTGATATGATACTTGCTATTGGGTTCCGTGTTCGTTCCCCTCGTGGAACACAGTTCCGCCAATGGGCTAATACTACACTTAAAGAATACTTAATCAAAGGTTTTATTTTAGACAATGACAGGCTTAAAAATCCTGATGGACGCCCTGACTACTTTGATGAGTTATTAGCTCAGATCCGCGATATCCGTGCCAGTGAAAAACGCTTTTATCAAAAGCTGCGTGATCTGTTTGCATTATCAACAGACTATATCCCTACTGATGCTGATACCCAGGTATTTTTTGCGCAGACTCAAAATAAGCTGCTATATGCTGTTACCGGTAATACTGCAGCAGAGATTATTGCTGATCGTGCAGACTACACTAAACAAAATATGGGACTTACTTCATGGAAAGGTAGTATTGTCCGCAAAGCTGATATCGTTATCGCTAAAAATTATTTAACAAATGATGAACTTGATACACTGAACAGATTAGTTAGCTTATTCTTAGAAAGCGCAGAATTACGTGCAAAAATGAGAAAAACTCTTACTCTCGATTATTGGCGTAACAGTGTAGATAAAATTCTTTCTGACCATGATATTCCTATCTTAAAAGACCTCGGAAGGATTTCTAATGAAGCAGCTAAAATTAAGGCCACAAATGAATACGATAAATTTGATGCCAGAAGAAAAGCTGCTGAAGCTGAGCAGGCAGACAAAGATGATTTTATAGATCTTATAAATATTACAGATGAAATATCTTCAGTAAAAAAATAAAAAATCCCCCGGTGCTACCAACACCGAGGGATGCGCAGCAAGTACGCCAATACTTACTGCAAATGTAACAACCCACAAGCACAAGGCTGATTACGCTAATATTATAGCATAAACCAGCCTTACTTAACTATACTCAAAATCAGAAAGGCTGGTATTTTTATGTCCGAAATTAAAAGAGCTGTGATCTATGCGCGCTTCTCTTCTGATATGCAGCGTGAAGAATCTATTGAAGTGCAGGTACGCGCCTGCAAGGAATACTGCAGAAAAAAACGCTATGTCGTTACCAATGTTTATGTGGATGAAGCTAAAAGTGCTCGCGATGTTTTAACGCGTGATGCTTATAATCAGATGCTGGCTGATGCTATCTCCCATCAGTTTGATGTTATCATCTTCCACAAGATAGATCGTAACGCCCGCAACGAGTTTAATTATTATACATTCAAGCATACACTCTCCACTTTAGGCATCGGCCATGAATACGCAGCGCAGAATATAGATTTTTCTCCTGAAGGCCAGATGATGGAAAGCATGCTGGTAGGCTTTGCTGCCTATTACAGCCGCAACCTTGCCAAAGAAACTAAAAAAGGCCTTAATGAGAACGCTTATAAGGCTCAGTTTAACGGAGGCAGACCGCCTTTAGGCTATAAGATCGTTGACAAAAAATATGTTATAGAACCTACGGAAGCTGAAGCTGTTAAGCTGATCTTTGAAATGTATCTTGCCGGTCATGGCTATGGTATCATCGCCCACACTTTAGCAGCCAAAGGCTTCAAAACACGTGATGGCAGAAATTTCGGCAAAAACAGCCTGTACGACATTTTAGGCAATGAGAAGTATACTGGCCTTTAATAAAACCAACAGGAAAGAGAATAAGCCGCGCAACATGCATGTTTCCACTCCGGCTGATGATTTTATCAGGATTGAAGATGCAATACCAGCGCTCATCAGCAAAAGTGACTTTGCGGCTGTGCAGCAAAAAAGAGCTGCCAATAAGAAACGCAGCGGCTCTTATGCAGCCAAAGCTGTTTATCTTCTTTCCGGAAGAATTTTCTGCGGCTGCTGCGGCAGTGCTATGAGCGGTCACAGGACCATGAATAAAGAGCGTGAATACGCATACTATGACTGCCTGAAAAAAGACCGTATCGCAGCTGATCACTGCCCCCAGGCACGCCTTAACAGAGATTATATTGATAAATGGGTTTTAGAGGTAATAAAAAAAGAGATATTCTCTCCTATAGCGCAGAAAAATATCTCTAAACTTTTGGTTGATGAATATGATAAATATGTTCAGGCAATCCCCTCTTCAGCTTCTTCCTTAGCCGGAGATAAAGCTATGCTGGAACGTAAGCTTAATAATCTTTATACATTAGTTGAAGATGGCGCTGCTGATGAATTCGTTATCGGCCGGATCAACAAAATAAAAGCCGATCTGAATGCAGTCAAAGAAAAAATTTCCAGATTAAATATTATGACCGAAGTACCTCATATATCTGAAAAAGAAATTGCTGATACCTTTGCTGCCTTAAATACGCATGTATTTATGAAAAAAGATACTGAAAGCCAAAAAGCTTTGGTAAATTTGTTCATTGATAAAGTTATCGTAGAAAATAAAAAAATCTCTCTGCAGTTAACCACAGAGAGAATTTTGGGTTTAGTTGGTGCCGAAGGCCGGACTCGAACCGGCACGTGGGGTAACCACGCTTGATTTTGAGTCAAGTGCGTCTGCCAATTCCGCCACTTCGGCGACTCAATGTTCCGTAACGGAACAATAACAATAATACCGTATCTATATATAATTGTCAAGCATTTCTTCAAACTTTTTTAGTAAACAACCAGCTGCATTTTGCCGCTTCTTAAAATCGATTTTCAACTGCTTTAAAACATTAACTTCAGCAAGCCACAAGCTGATTCTATTCGGCTGTATCGGGGAAAATACGTTTATGCAGCTTATATGCAAGTACAAGCCCTAAAATGCCTGTGATCATCTGCGGCCAGCCCATAATAAACAAAATGAATAACGCCAGCTTTTCAGGTACTGCAACCAGCCACAAAACGAACAAACTGCTGCAATATAAAATAAATGTTTTAAAAAGAGGCGCGGCGATGATGATCCCCTTTCCCCAGAAGCGGGCACACAGATATACCATCACCAAGTTGCCTACAGCCACTACCGGTATCAAAAACGGAAGCGGCAGCTGCCCTTGAAAATACGCCATTACCGGCAACAGCACCGCGATCATTACAGACGGCCATAAACCAACGGTACGGGCCGCCAGCACCAAAACCATATTCACCAATGTACCGACGACAAAAACAGTCCACATAGGCGGCATAGGGATCACTAAACGCAATGCCTGCAGGACCAGACCTACGGCCAGCAGCATCGCCCCTCTTACCCAGTTATTATTTTTCATTCTATTCTCCTATTTTGCCGGACATTCACGTTCTACAAAAGCTTTAAACGCAGCCTGCAGCTGCGGCACGACCTTACCTACACCGCTGCCGATGAATTTGCGGTCTATTTTAGTAACCGGCATAATCTCGCAGCGAGGGCCGCATAAAAATGCTTCTTCTGCTTTCAGGACAAACTCCATATCAAAAGCTTTTTCGATAACCTGCATATCAATATCAGGTGCCAGACGTTCCTTGATCAGCCTGCGGGTAATATTTTTATGAACCAGGTTATTATCAGGATGTGTCCAGATCATTTCATCTTTGATCACCATAAAGCTGCTTTCAGTGCTTTCAGTTATCTTACCGTTCTCACGAATAAAAAGAGTGTCAAAAGCGTTGCTTTCACGTGCTTTTTGACGTGCCAGAACTTCAGGCAGCCTGTTTAAGGTATTAACGTTACAGAACTGCCAGCGATTATCCTCAGTCGTGATAATATTGACGCCGCTCTCACGTTTTGCCGCCAATACTTCCCGATCAGTTTCCACGATCGTCATTGTCAGCTGCGGCACCGACATTTCCGGAAACGCCAGCCCATAATCGGCAGTCCCGCGAGTAATTTGAGTATAGATCTCTCCATTTTCAATACCACTTTCAGCTATCAGCGCTTCATGGAATTCAATCAATTCTTCAATCGTGTAAACGGCAGGTATTTTCACCTTAATAACAGATTCGAATAAATTATCCATATGAGGTAATAAAGCAAAACAACGGCCATTATAAACAGGCACTATCTCAAATACACCGTCGCCAAACTGGTGCCCCCTGTCGTGTACCGAAACTGCCGCCTCTTCTGCCGGCATGATTTCACCATCTACAAGAACTAGATTTTTGTACATAATTAAAACCTCCATATGCAAATTTTGTATTAAAATTCACTTTTTTGTCACCGGAAATATTGTATAATATAGAAAGAGCTGTGTAATATAACAGCTTTAATATTATACAACATTTTGTTAAATTTGTCCGCAAAGCTTTGAATAAAATGGTATCCGTATAATAAATTTATGAAAGAAGGTGACTGCCTATGGCTCATTTACCGCCGATAGTCGCTGATTTAGCGATGATCCTCTTAGTTGCAGGTATTACGACGATCCTGTTCAAAAAACTCAATCAACCTTTAGTACTTGGTTATATTATTGCCGGTTTTATTACCGGACCGCATTTCAACTTTTTCCCCACTGTATCAGACACCGCTAATATCAACGCCTGGTCTGAAATAGGCGTTATTTTTCTTTTATTTGCACTGGGTCTCGAATTCAGCTTTTATAAGCTGAAAAGCGTAGGCAGCACAGCTTTTATAGCTACCTTCGTTGAAATAGGCGGGATGCTGATCGTTGGCTATTTCACAGGCCATATGCTGGGCTGGGATCATATGGACAGCCTGTTCTTAGGCGGTATGCTGGCCATGTCGTCAACTACCATCATCATCAAAGCCTTTGAAGACCTCAAGCTCAAAGGTCAGCGCTTTACAGAAATGGTTTTTGGTATTCTGATAGTTGAGGACATCGTCGGCATCATTATGATGGTATTGCTTTCAACTTTAGCCGCTGCCAGCGCCGACATTTCGACGCTCGAGCTGATCGAAAGCGTCATGCGCCTGCTGTTCTTCCTGGTCTTATGGTTCGTTCTTGGTATGTATCTGGTCCCGTCCTTCTTTAAACGGGCTGAGCGCCTGATGAACGATGAAACTCTGCTGGTTGCTTCTATCGGCCTTTGCCTTGGTATGGTAGTACTTGCTACCCACATGGGCTTCTCGGCAGCCTTAGGCGCTTTTATTATGGGTTCTCTTATCGCCGAAGCACCAAGTGCCGAAAAAATAGAACATCTCGTCAAACCGGTCAAAGATCTGTTTGGAGCTGTCTTCTTTGTATCAGTAGGTATGCTTGTTGACCCTGCTTTACTGCTGGAATACGCGGTACCTATCATTGTACTCGTTATTGTTACCTTAGTCGGCAAGCTGCTGCTTTCCGGCGCCGGTGTACTGCTTTCAGGCCAAAACCTCAATACTTCTATGCACTGCGGTTTCAGCCTTGCTCAGATCGGTGAATTTTCCTTTATCATCGCATCTCTGGGCATGAGCCTCGGAGTTATCAGCGACTTTTTATATCCAATAATTGTTGCTGTTTCTGTAATGACAACCTTTACTACCCCGTTTTTCGTTATGGCAGCAGAACCTGCTTATCAGTTCACTAAAAAACTATTGCCGCAAAGAACTCTGGAATGGCTTGACCGCTATACGGAAGAAAATCCTGATAACGACGGTAAAGACAGTGACTGGCGCGATTTTCTGCGTGAGTATTTTATCCGCATTTTGATTTTTACGACTATGCTCTCAGCTGTCGCTTTAGGCTCTTATTATTATCTGCAGCCTTACCTGTCAGGAAAAATGTCAGCGCCCTACAGCAATCTGCTGACAGCGCTGCTGACTCTGGTCGTTATGGCGCCGTTCCTGCGGGCAGTTCTTGTCAATAAAACCAACCATCCTGAGCTTTTCTCAACTTTATGGTTTAAGAAACGTTCTAATCACATCCCTTTAACACTGCTGTTATTTTTAAAAATCCTGATCGCAGCAGCATTCCTCTACTTTGTTTTTGCCAAACTACTTGGTCTGCAGTCACTGCTGGCCGCGCTGGCAACAGCAGGCGCTGCTTATTTCATCTCCTCATCCGACTGGCTGATGGGCGAATATCTGCGTATGGAATCACGTTTTCTTGTCAATCTGAACGAGCGCCATATGCTCAAACATCGTGAAGCCCTTGCTGAAGCTGGCGAAGAACATCTTTACGGCTGGTTCGATGAAGAATTACAGCTTGCACGCTATAAAATCTGCGAAGACTCACCTATGATAGGTCAAACGCTGACCCAGCTTGCATTCCGTGAGCTTTATGGCTGCAACATCCTGCAGGTTTCAACTCCTGAAGAAGTCATCGATATGCCCGGCGGTCATCACATTCTGCAAAAGGATTCTACTTTGTTGATGATCGGTACTGATTCTCAATTCAAACTGTTCGACACCGCCATCAATACTCAGCGTCTGTGTATGACTCTGGTGGAAGAACCTATCACGATGCGCGAATTTATGCTGCGTGAAGACAACGATAAAGAAAACCTGTCGGCATTCTTATCGTGCGCTATCACTATCGACAAGCACTCGCCTATCCTTGGTAAATCGCTCAAGGACACCAATATCCGTGATGACTGGCACTGCCTTGTCATCGGCCTGGAACGCGGCAGTTACACTATGACCAATCCTAATGTTTCGCTTGTTTTTGAAAAAGGCGACCTGCTTTGGGTCTTAGGCAAGCAAAAAATGATCAATCAATTAGTACGTGAAGAAATCCTTTAAAAACAAACAAAAAAACCTTCGGCTGTGCCGAAGGTTTTTTATTTATTTCCCCTGTAAATTTATAACAACTATTTCCGGTTTCAGCTCCGTCCGCACCGGCGGTCCCCAAAATCCGTAGCCATTGCTGACAACAGCAGTCAGGTCACCAAATCGGGCCAAACCATAATCCAGCTTATACATCCGCTGCGTAACCAGCCTGTTCGGGAACATCTGCCCTGTATGGGTATGCCCAGCCAGATACATATCATAACCGGCCTCAGCGGCAGCATCCATCCGCCGCGGCTGATGATCGATCAGGATACTATAATACTTATCGTTATCGACGCTCAGAGCCTGCAACGGAACAATACTTGTTGAAACACGATAATCATGCAAACCGGTAATTTTCAATTTATCATCAACCACTGTACTCTCATCAGTCAGTATACTGATATTATTGCCTGCCAGCAAAGCTCTCAGCTCGTCAGGCCGATCAAGATAATCATGGTTTCCATAAGCTCCATATACCCCTAATGGTGCCTGAAGCTCCTTTAACGGGGCCAGTGAATCCTCCTCGATGATATATTGCAGCCGCTCATCCATAATGTCACCGGCAATCAGTACTAAATCGGGCTTCTGCGCATTGACCAGCTCTACTAAGCCCTTACTGTAATCATAGCCAAGCTCGCGTCCCAAATGGATATCGCTGACAAGCACTATTTTATACTGCTTATCAGACGACAGCTTATCGGTAACAACGGTTTCCGTACGTACAACAGGGCTAAACGCACGCCAGCTGCCCCAGGCAACAAAAATTGCCAGAACTATTGCGCCCGCAGCGGCAAACTGCATAAACGGCAGCTTGAATGAAAAAATACGCAAAACTGCATATACGATACCATGCACAACCATCAACAGCAGCGAATAGTACAAAAACGCGATCCAATAACCGCTCAGCCAGGCCGAAAGCTTTAACAGCGGCAATGGCAAACTTTCAGGCAAAACACGGCTGCCAACAGTATTAAGCATCAGCAGCACATATAAAGCGATAAACGGCGCCGACCTCATAAAAGAAAATGCATGACTGTAATAAACCCACGCCAAAGAACTCAAAACAAAATCGATCAAGGAAATAAACAGAATTACACTCAAAAGAACAGTCTCCTCCCGAAGCTCAGTTTTTATACTAAATATTATTCATAGCCTGGAAAACTTCTATGCTTTATTATACAGGTTAAAGTCCGCTCCAAGTCAAGTGGTAAAGCTGCTATTTTAGTCCCTGAATGGATAAATTTACAAAAAGTTTGAACTTTCCTGCGAAGAATGCCGGCTTTTTATTTTTACAGCACAACTATTTGCTTTCTCCCAGGCAAACATACTCATCTGATCTATATACTCTGGGGATAATCATTGCCAAACATAAAATAAGAAATACGATGCCGCCCCACATCATATACTGCATTCCCATATGTGCAATCACCATCCCGCAGACTGCCGACCCTAAAGCAGTCCCCAAATTAGCGGCAGTCAAAAAAAGACCGTTGGCAAAATCAGGTGCCTCCGGGGCCGCAGTAGTAATCCAATACTGGTTGATATTCGCATTCATACCTCCCAAAACTCCCCAAAGCAGCGTGATCAAAGCCATAGCCGGCGCCGAGGTACCGCTCCAGAAGAATGCAGCATAGACAATCCCCAATGTGACCGGAAATATTATGACCAGCTTATCGGCAGACGCGCCTGCACTAAGCATACGGCCGGCAATAAAATTCCCGACGATATTCATCAAACCATAAACAAGTAAAATCAGGCTTACCGTATTCCACGAAAAAGCAGTGATATTGGTCAGATAGCCTGAAAAATATCCAAAAACTCCAAAGACAGCTCCATTCATAAACACAACGGCTGCAATAGAAAACCATAATACCGGCTTCTTTAAAACACGCAGCTGCTGCCCATACGAAAGCCTTGCTGCCACAGGCAGCGATGGTATATACAACCAGGTCGCAATCAACGCCGCTGTATTGACTACGGTAAAACCCGCCATAGCAGCCGTTAACGAAAAACTGCCGGCAATAAAGCTGCTGACCGGTACTCCCAGTACCATCCCGGCCGATACTCCCACAATGACCTTAGCAACAGCCCGGGGAGCTGCTTCCGGGCTGACTGAAGCAGCCGCAACAGAAAAAGCAAGCGAACAATAAACCGGATGGAAAATCGCCGGCACAACTCTTGCCAGCAGCATAACTGCGAAATTATCAGTAAAGACAGAAATAAGATTACCCAAAACAAATACGCTCAATACCAGAAGCATCACCCGCTTCCTGTCGATGCCCGCAAAAAGCAGCGGCATCACCGGACCGGCTGCAGCCACTGCCAAAGCAAACAAACTGACCAGCAAACCGGCCTGTGCGATACTGATACTAAATTTTTCTGCCAGAAGCGGCAAAATACCCAGCACACCCATTTCTGTATTGATGATACCAAAAACACCTATCGTCAAAATAAAGATCAGCAAATTATTTTTTTCTTTCATAACCTCTCCTGTTAACAAAAATGTGGACCCCCAGCATCCCGAGAATCCACAAAAACAAAACTTTCAGAAAATCAGATCTGCAGCTTTTGCTGCAGTAAATTATTTTAAATTAGCCTTGAAGAAGCTTTCGAGCTTATCAAACGGAATAAGCTCTACCCTGTCATAAAGATCTACGTGGCCTGCACCGGCAACATAATACAGTTCTTTCGGTTCAGCCGCACGTTTATATGCATCTTCGCTAAACTCTTTGGAATGTGCCTGATCACCGGTAATAAAGAGCAGCGGACGCGGAGAAATTGTTTCAATATCATTGAAGGGATAAAAATTCATAAATTTAGTATTACTGGAAAGCGTCGGATGTGTCGTTAAAAGCGGCGAAGAACCTGCAGGAGTAAATTCTCCTCTTGGCGTACGGTAAAAATCATAGAATTCGCGTTCAATAGGATTGGACTTTTCCGTGATCTCATGTACGGTCCCGCTTGTGTATTTAGTTGCGCCACCCTGGAAGTCCACATAACGCTGCTCCGCCGCATCAGCAATGATCTGTTTTCTTTGTGCAAGCGTCAGAGAATGATTAAGTCCATTGCGGTTAGCTGCACCCATATCATACATACTAATAGTTGCAACGGCTTTCAGGCGGGGATCGATTTTAGCGGCGCTGATAGCAAAACTGCCGCTGCCGCAGATCCCGATCGCGCCAATCTTTTCTCTATCGGCAAAAGGCCCTGTACCCAGGTAATCTACCGCCGCGCTGAAGGTTTCAGCATAAAGCTCAGGCGCAACGGCATTACGTGGCTGGCCGTCACTGCCGCCCCAAAACGCCAGATCGACAGACATAGTTACAAAACCGCGTTCTGCCATCTTAACAGCGTAAAGATCAGCGCTTTGCTCTTTTACTGCCCCCATTGGATGCCCTACTATGATAGCAGCATGTTTTTTACTTTTGTCCATATCTTTCGGCAGATACAAATTACCGGCAATATTCATCTTGTACTGATTTTTAAAAGTGACTTTCTGGACCTCCACCTTATCACTCCTGTAAAAATTATCAGCATCAGCAGGCCTGTCAGCAGCAAACACAGCGCTTGTACCAGCCGTCGATAAAATCACCCCTAAAGCGATACTCTTAAACATTTTCAAATAACGGTCAGCCAAAACTTTCTTTTTCATACTTCTCAACTCCTTAAAATCATTGATCCATTTACAATAAGTTTCAAAACAGAGCCTTTCAGCTTCACTGATAATTCTGCTTACCCGGCTCCTTTGTCTTAATTATAAAAACAGAATCCAAGAATATCAAATACATATATTAAATGCTTTACCATACTTGAAAAGTATATTAAAAACTATTATAATACTTATATTGGAGGTGAAATTTTATGGATATCAGAACCCTGCAGTATTTCCTTGCCGTAGCCCGCGAAGAAAGTATCAGCGGTGCAGCCGAATTTTTACATATGACACAGCCACCGCTTTCAAGGCAGCTCAAAGAACTGGAAGCAGAGCTTGGCAAACAGCTTTTTATCCGCGGGAACCGCAAAATAACGCTGACGGAAGATGGTATGATCCTGCGCAAAAGAGCAGAAGAAATCGTTGCTCTAATGGAAAAAACCAAAGCTGAAATCAACGCCTCTGCTGAAAACATTACAGGTGATATTTATATTGGCTGTGCAGAAACTGAAGGTATGCGGATGCTGGCTAAAATAATCAGTAAAATACGCCAAGAATATGACCATATACATTTTCATATCTTCAGCGGCCAAGCCGAAGACGTTTCCGAACGTCTGGACAGCGGACTGCTTGATTTTGGCTTGTTTATCGAGCCGGCTGACCTTAAGAAATACGATTTTATAAAATTACCGATCACTGATATCTGGGGTTTATGGATGACCAAAGCCAGCCCTTTAGCTGAAAATAAAACTATCAAGCCTCATGATTTGCTGGGCCTGCCGCTGATTATTTCCAACCAGGCCATGGTCAAAAATGAGATAGCCGGCTGGATGGGAGGAAATTACGACAATCTGAATATCGTCGCTACCTATAATCTTTTATATAACGCTTCCCTTATGGTAGAAGAAGGGGTCGGCTATGCATTAAGCATCGACAGAATCATCAAATCATATGACGACAGCCCGCTTTGCTTTCGCCCATTAGAACCAACACTTGAAGTTGGGCTTGATATTGTCTGGAAAAAATATCAAACCTTTTCCAAAGCCTCTGAAAAATTTTTAGAATACCTGAAAAAAGAATATATTTAAATATGGATATAACAAAACAGAGAGGGCTCAAAAAGCACTCTCTGTTTTTACTGTCAGGAAATGATATTTTATTTTACTAAACCCAAGCGTTTCAGCCAGGCACTGACATCGCTCTGGGCATTTTGCGCGCTGCCGCCGCTGACTACCAATGCATCCAGCACTGTAGCTCCGGGAACAGCTTTCTTTAGATCGCTGACACAATTAGCTACGCCACCGCCGCCATGAGTAACGAACGGTACGATAGTTTTGCCGGACAAATCATACTGCTCTAAAAAAGTGAACATCGGCATCGGCATCGTGCTCCACCAGTTAGGCACGCCGATATAAACGACATCGTAATCCGCCATATTTTCTACACGTCCGTTAATTGCAGGACGCGCGTTATTATCACGTTCGGCTCTGGCAACTTCAGTAGTTTCCCTATAAGCTTCAGGATATGGCGTGACAGTAGTCACCCTGAACATATCCGCACCTGTTTCATTACCGATCATTCTGGCAAGAGCCTCGGTATTACCTGACCGCGAATAATACACGACCAAAGCCTTACTGCTGTTAGTTTTATTTTCACTCTGCATAATTTTCCCTCCATTATCAGTAGAAATAGCTTCGGCATTACTGCCGCTGCAAGCCGCCACCAGCATTGCCAGCATCGACATCAGCACCACAACAATTTTTTTCATACTATACCTCCTCATCTTTTATTTTACCCAAAGCAGCGTTTGGTATTTTACCATAACGCCTTTGCCTTTAATTCGATTTTACAGGCTAGAGTCAACTTTAAGTCAAGCATTTACAGTTAAAGTTTGCAAAAAGTTCATATTATAAATTTCAGCATTGATGCCAAAAAGAAACCCCGCATGCCAATGCATACGGGAGAAGCTTCCACAACATATTTAAATATCAGGCATGAGGAATATTGGTATAGTCAGAAATCTCACGATTGATCGTACACAAATCACCTGCATTCAAATCATGCAGATTCTTATGACCAGTGATACGGGCATATGTTTTCAGCTCTGCCAGAGAACAGTTCAAAAAGTTTGCTACCCTCTGCGCCGATGCTTCGATCTTAAATCTGGAGCGCAGCTCCTGATCCTGCGTAGCGATACCTACAGGACATTTACCCGTACCACAGATACGATACTGCTGGCAGGCTGCCGCAATCAAAGCAGCCGATGCTACTGCCACAGCATCCGCACCCATAGCCAAAGCCTTGGCGAAATCAGACGATACCCGCAGCCCGCCGGTGATCACCAGCGCAATATCATCAGCTCCCACAGCATCAAGATACTTGCGGGCACGATACAAAGCATAAACGGTCGGAACACTGGTCGCATCACGAACCAGCTTCGGGCTGGCGCCTGTAGCGCCGCCGCGTCCGTCGATCGTAATAAAATCAGGCTCTGCAAAAACGCAAAACTCCAAATCACGTTCCAGCTTACCGGCTGCGATCTTGATACCTATAGGCCTGCCGTCAGATTCCTCGCGCAGACTCGTCACCAATGCTTTCAAATCCTCTTTAGTATTGATATCAGGAAACTTGGACGGGCTGATAACATCTTCACCCAAAGGTTTATTCCTGATCGCCGCGATTTCCGGTGTCACTTTGCTGCCGGGAAGATGCCCGCCCATACCGGGCTTCGTACCCTGGCCGATCTTGATCTCGATCGCATCAGCATTACGCAGATTTTCCCGTGTCACACTGTATAAATTGGGGATATATTCAAAAATATATTTATGCGCCGCTACCATTTCTTCCGGCAGAATACCGCCTTCACCACTGCACATCGCCGCACCTGCTAAAGCGCTGCCCTTGGCTAAAGCCACTTTAGTCTCTTTTGACAAAGCTCCGAAAGACATATGTGAAACAAAAATCGGATTAGTCAAAATCAACGGCTTTTTGGCATTTTTACCAATCACAGTCGTCGTATCGACCGCGTCATGGTCGTTGAGCGGCGGCGGATTCAGCTGATTGCCCAGCAGCAGGATATCGTCCCAGCCCGGCATAGGCATCTGCGTACCCATCGCACCGATGATCGACTTACCTGTTACAGCCATTTCATGGATATCGTCCATATAACGGCAACTGGCGTCACAACGGGCGTATGCCGGATCATAAGCCAGCTCCTCCGGAGCTGCAGCGGCTTCCAGAGCAGTAGAAGCAGCAGCTTCGCTGTCGTTTTCCTCCATCAATACCATCGTCATTCCACAGACCGGGCATTTACTGTCAAGCAGTGGCTGCCCCTCTTTTTCTTCGTCATAAATATAACCGCAGACACTGCATTTATATTTTGCCATTTCTCCTCAACCTCCATTTTTTCGATAATCATTATCTAATAATATATTCTATATCTATTATAAGTTTTCTGAAAATTATCGTCAAGCCGTTTTCTGTTTTTTCATAGTAAAAAGCACAGACCAAAATGGTCTGTGCTTTGATTGTAATTTTATTAGCCCTGTGATGGAATAATACCACCAACCCAGCAGCCAAAACTACCAGGATTACGGCTTTGTGTATAAACTTTTCCCGGCCCGGTAAACTTACATACCAACATCTCACCTGAAGTCAGGCTGGACATGATCCCGGAACTTGCTTTCGTTACCTTATAATTCATATCAGCATCCCAAGCTACCAAATGACCTGTATCAACAACCATCTCTTCGCCCACCTGCAATTCTAACGGATAGATAGCCCCGAACGAATTGAAGAATAAGGTTCCCGTACCTGAAGCTTTAACGACAAATAACCCGGCGCCGGAAAAAAGACCTTTACCCAGATTCTGCATCTTAGTCTCTATTTTTACACTCTCTTCCGCCGCTAAAAAACCGCCAGAAGTAATACATAAGGTATTGCCTGTCAACTCATAGGCTGAAACATCTCCCGGTATCGGCGGGGCTAAAACAGCCTCCCCAGCTTGCCCCTGTGCTGTCAGATGCTGAAAAAACAAGCTTTCGCCGCTTAAAAATTTACGTGCCAGGCCGCCCAGCATCCCGCCCTCCATTTTACCTTCAACTTTGATATTACCTGACATCGCCATCATAGCATCAGATTCCGCTTTAATACTCTCGCCTGCTTCCAGCTGTACCTTTAAAAAGGCAAAAGCGCCCGGCTGCATAATTTCATAACGCACCAATAATCATCTCCTTAGTTTATTAATTTCAAAAGTACTATGTCAATATAGCATTTTTCTCACCATGAAAGCAATCCTAATATTGAAATGGTTCAGTTTTTCTTAAATTTTTTCAAATTTCCATCTAAGTCAAAATCTGCAAAATACTTAGCCCTTGGACTTTTAGCAGATACAGAAATATCCCACTTACCCTGCCAAAATCTGAAACTCATATAATCATCTATTTTAGCGCCTTCGATATCTTTTATTTGGGCTTCCATGCTTTTATAAACTTGAGGAATCTTGGCAAAATCAAGCTGCTCTAAAGGTATACAATTGTCGATAGCTTTGCCACTGCCGGAAAGCTGTACGGGCCTTGCCTTACTCCACCCGCCGCGATACTCATAGTTATCCACTTCATCATCAGTACCCGGTTTTAAAATATTAATAACAACTCTGTTTCCTGTTTCACCGGTATACATATTAACATCTTGAAAAATAAGTATCTCTTTACCTTTTAGTCCATCCAGATTTTTAAATTCATCCATGATCTTAACCAAAGAACCCTCGTCTTTAATGATATTGCCGACAAGACTGCTGCTACCGCAGCCAGTCATAGCAAATACCCCCACCAGCATCACTAACATAACTAAAAACTTTTTCATCTTCAACACTCTCCTTTTCACAGCTGATTTTTATGACTTATGTATAACAACAGTTAAAACTCCCACCTGAAACCGCCTTCAATACGGTAAGGTGTTTTTACCGTACCGCCGAAAGTTTTTTCAATATCAAAATAAAAATTAGTCCGTTCACTCAACAGCACGTCCGTACCAATACCAACCTCCAACCAAGTACCACCCTGACTGTCGTTAAAAGTCAGCCTGTCGTCATTTTTACTGTCACGTAAAGTAACACTGTCATCACCAAAAAATTCGTGCAGCAGCGAAGCCTTAGCATAATAACGGGAAGCCTTGACCGTATTTCTGTCAAATTCACGACTCAATACGAAACCGAGCCGCCCCACTAAACTGTTTATCGAATCTGTTTCAACTTCAATACCATTTTTAGTAGTATATGAATCGCCCCATAAATGCCCATAAGTCAGTTGGGCCTGCGGTTCAACAAACCAGCCAGCTTCGTTAAGCTGTTTTTTACGCCCGTATTCAGCGCTTATACTTGTCGCCCAGTTTTTGCCGCTGCCGCTGTCCGCAAACTCGCCGTAAGTTTCGTGGTCGCTATGCAGCCTGCTACCCTTGGCTATAAGATCCAAATAGTGCCCCTTGTTGCCCAGCCATGTACCATATAATGCCAAACTATTGTTGCTGTTTTCGCCATTGCCTTTATTATATGAGCTTTTGCCCACACCACGGCTCAAAGCAATACCTTTACGCCAAATACCGTTTGTGCGTACTTCGCGTTTATCGTACCCCAGTTGTACTGTTGTCATATGATTGCTGAAACCATATTCTCCCCCACGATTATGCTTACTGCGGATAATACGGATCCAGTCTCCACCAGCGTCAGTAGAATAACGCAGCTCGCCCATTCGTTTAAGTAAGGTGTCGTTTTCATTCCAGTAACGCCAACCGGCAAACCCTGCTGCCAAAGCGGCCACCGGCACCTTGGGATCATCGGCAGTCACTTTGTTATAGCCTGTTATCCACCAGTCACGGTTGGTAGAATCCACCCATTGCAAATTATCAAATTCATCTTTGGATACTAATTCACTGTTAGCTGCCTTATCTTCTTCCTGCGTCTGTAACAGTACAGGCTTATACGAAAACAGCTCCGAAACCTGCTTTGTACCTGCGTTAAAGGTCACATCATCAGTTACGCGGGCAAATTTCAAGTATTTTCCAGTCACATCAGCCTCATTTTTAAAAGCATCATCATCAACATACACCGTATGCGTCATAGCTCCTGCACTGTTTTCGGCATGAATAAAGTCACCATAACGTGTATAAATGACAGGATCACTTAAATTTATCGTTTGGTCACTGCCATCAGCAGCAGTGTAACTGTACGTATTACCGTTAAGCGTACCGCCATGATAGATCTCCGTTCCGACTTTCACCACTGTCACACCGGCATCATTCAAAATATCTGTATTGATAACAAAATTACCGTTATTTCCCGACAAAGTATCTATAGACATTTTTTGATACGGATTCGACGTCTTATAATAATGCTCCTGGTGCGAAAGATCGATCAGGCCCTCGTTAACATTAAGCGCCATAAAGTCACTGTCACCGGTCACCTGCCATTCAGTATCCTTCTTGGCCGTAATATACACATTGCCGTTGGCAGCTCCGTATAAATACGAACCGGCCTTATCCATCACAAAATTGATATAAGAACTTCCGTCAGTTGGCACATCAGCACTCAAAACCGTCGGTTTATTACCCTGCATATAACGTAAATCCGTATCCTGCTCCCAATGTGTCCAGGGATTGACAACTATCTCAAGCGACATAGCGCTGCCATCAGTATAACCCTTACCATCGGCATACAAATCGCCGTCGACAGTAACCAGATTACTCTTACCGCTGCTATTGACCTCTATCGTGCCGCCCTGCACAGCGTGCAAAGCCCTGACAAGCTTAAAATCACTGTCGTTGGCCCCTCGGTCTACCTTAATATCCGTCTGTCCATCAATCATCATCTTACTGTTTGCTTTATTGGCCCAAACGCCAAAGCCGTCATTAGCGGCAGCCTTGGCTGTAACATTCAAAGCACCGTTAAACGTTACCCAACCGCCCCTCTCTGCCAATACCCCCACCGTTCTGCCCTGTGCCGATTCAGCCTCGATATTTACAGCACTGTTGGCATCAGTCGTCACACTGCCGCCAACACGCTGAAACTCAAAGCCGTCAGTTTCATAACGCCCAACAAGACCCATAGCATCGCCGATATCAGTTGCAGCTCTTAAATTTACAGTGCCGTTGATAATCGTTTTGCCTCCGTTGAGCAAAGCATAAGCATCATTCTTTTGTGATACGGCGTTAATATTGCTGACGGTATTTGCGCTGAACTGCGTCGCACTGTACTTTTCCGTATACACACCAGTAGCCGTGCCGACAGCATCGGCGTTGATCCTCGTTTCTGCACTGTTGAATCTGATCACGCTACCATAATTATCTCCCGACGTATTAACCACAGCGATCGCGCTCACTCCTGCTTTGCTACTGCTAGCACTCAAATCAGTACTATCGGCGTTAAACTCCACGTTCGCCCCGTCATAAGCAGTCAATGCCGTGACCTGCTTACTATTTATTCCCTGCATTTTGATAACAGTCCCTGCACCGCTGAAAATCGCCTTGCGTTCAGGATCACCCTGCGCATTCAGCAAATAAACGATCTGCTTCTCGCCGCTGTAAGGCTTATTCAGATCAATAAATTCCTGCCTCTTATCTCCATCTGCAGGCAAAGTTATATTTTGATCGGCACTGGTTACCAATGCCGCAGCTTCAACCAGAGGCAGCACGGATGTCCCCCCCAGATATACACACGACATTGTCAGCAAAGACGCCAACACCTTCTTGCTTAAATCCTTATTGTTCATAAATTTCATCCTTCCTTATTGGAGACTAACCCAAATAAGGGCTAGTCTTTAGAAATTCCACCTTACACCGGCATTCCAGGTCCAGTCTTTCTTAAAATCACTGCCGCTGCTGCGTTCTACATCCACATAAAGCTGGCTGTTAGAACCCATTGTCACTGCCGCACCGAGACCGTACTCGAACCAGGTATCGTCAAAGCTGTCACTAACTTTCACCCGGCCTGTGCTGTCAGTCATGGTCACATCGTAACCGCCGCCAAACTCGTGCAGCAGGTTGGCTTTAACATAAACTACACCTTTATTCCCCACTTCCTTACCGATATTGAAACCGATGCGGCCTACGGCGCTTTTGATGCCACTTTGATCTACATTGATACCATTGCTGGCAGTGTAGTTATCGCCACCCAGATAGCCTAAAGTAAACTGGGCCTGCGGCTCGATATACCAGCTGTTTTGTAAATCATTTTTACGGCCGTATTCGGCGCTCAGCGATACGCCGGTATTATTAAAATCACCAGTGATCTTGTTGCGGTTGGTATCATAAACTGTAAAATCATTATCCATATTGCTGATTTTAAATACTAAATCCAGATAATGACCCTTGCTGCCGATATCAGTGCTGTAGAAGCTGATCGACTTGCTGCTGTTGTCACCGCTGCCACGGCTGTAGCTGCTGCTGCCGTCAGTATAGCTTAAACCAACGCCCTGATAACGTGTTTTGTCGGCAGTACGTTTAGTTACCTGATCGTAGCCCAGCTCATAAGCAGTGTATTTGTTCTCAAAACCAAACTTACTATCACGGCTGATCTTGCTGCCCTTCACGCGAAACCAGGCTCCCTGTTCTTCCTCGCCATTATGTCTCAGCTCGCCCATGCGTTGGAGCAGCTTGTCGTTTTCCGTACGCCAGGTGTGGTAGTTCAGCGCATTAGCAGAAAGTATGGTATCCACGCTGGTAGTAGGTTTAATGTCAGGGTTATCCGGATTATCCGGTTCTACTGGCACTATTTCAAAACCATCCAGTTTCCATTCTGTCATCCCGGTGCCAAGCACTTCGTCTTTTAAGTTATACTTCACATAAAATAACGATTGTTCACGTTCGTTAGCCGTAAATTTAATCGCATCCGGCGCAGTTGCCAGCAAAAGCCCTTTACCTGCATCAGCAGCAATCTGATCCATCGTCACTTCGTTAACATCAATAATATCGATGCTGTGCGTGCCTGCATCTGTACTGGCAAGAATATTTACCTTGTCACTTTGCATATTCACAACATCTGTTTCCAACCTGAACAAACCACCAGTACCATTAACACTGCCAATAGTTAAATCAGCATATTGATCAGCAGTCTTCGTCATATCAACAATGCCACCGTCATGCAGATTCAAATTCATACCTTTGTTATAAATAGTACTATCGCAGCCGGGATACCAAACTGCACCATTAGCCAACTCTAAATTGATCGCATTGCCACTGGCATTCAGCTGGGCATCGCCTTCCCACCAGGAATTCGCATTATTAAAAACAGCATTAATAACACCCTTAGATGTTGAAACAAAATGTCCCTTGACCTGTACTGTTTTATCTTTAGCACTATTAATATTTACGACACCGCTGTCCTGTGCATTTACTGCCGTAGCTTTCATTGTTCCACTACTCGCAGAATGATTGTTCAAGGTAATCTTGGTATCGCCTGTAAAATCAATACTGCCATAAGCAGCATTTACCCCGCGCTGTATAGAACCTCCCGTCATTGTAATCTCAGTATCACTAAAGATAGCAGACGAATTCTGGCCGTTTACCTGAATGGCATAACTTATTTGTCCTGCTGAACCAATATCAATGGTAGTTTTGCCTTGGACTGTAAGCGTATTATGTTTGCCGAACACATTGATGCCGTAACCAAGATTACTGCCCTGTTGAGTACTGTTATGATAGAGTTGCAACTTCAAATCTTTCTCAAAAGAAACACTTCCCATGTTATCTGTATAGTTATTAAGATAGATACCATACAGCGCATTGTTGCCATTACTAGTACCTTTTATATTCACATCGTCCTTAAAAGTGCCTTTAGCTCCGCCATTTAAGTAAATAGAATTTATACCCTGACCTTCAATATCAATATTCACCTTGCCATTGAAAGTTATATCACTAGCATCGTTAATAGAATCAAAAGACCCGGGATTTATATATTTAGTTCCTCCATCAATAATAATACCTTTGGATTCTCCTGTATCAGCCTTGATATTCAGCTGCCAGTCACCGTTTATAATACCCGTTGCTCTTACAAAACTTTTGGATGGGCCACCCCAGCCTCCGGTCTCAACATCTTCACTGCTGCCGAAAACCATGCCATAAGCCTGACTGATTATCCCACCATTACCGTTGATCGTATAAACGCCGCTGCCAGTCATAGGAATATCAAGATTCTCTCCATAAAATCGCAATGCTGTAGAATTTGCAGTGTTCTCAGACGTAAAATTAAAAATATCACCGCCAGTCAGGCTGCCACCGACAGTAATAACTTGTCCGACCGTATTATTGGGGTCATTTTCTGCCGCCTCTGCCATCGGGAGCGCGGATGTCCCCCCCAGATATACACACGACATTGTCAGTAAAGACGCCAACACCTTTTTACTTAAATCCATCTTTTCCATGATACATTTCCTCCCATTCATCTTTTTTCCTTTGGATTAGGCCTTTGTTTATAACAGGAATAGCTGCAGTAATATTGCCGCTTTCTTCCTACCAAAGCTGTATAGACATGATATGTTTTATTGCAGCCAAATTCACGGCCGCAGATCAGACACTTGACTGTCAGCCCTCCTAATCCTGCCCTGTTATCTTTGTGTATCGCTTCCTCCCAGCTTTCGATATGCATCTTAAACATCTCCCTAAAGCTACTCGCTGCAGCGTACGAGTTTGTATCTTTATTACCCGTTCCTTCTTTTTCTCAAATCGGTCAGGATCAACCAATTCATCCAAAGTACATTCAAAAATATCTCGCAGCTTTAACAGTGCTTTCAAACTCAGCATCACTCTGCCGTTTTCAGCATTGCTCAGATGCGTTTGAGATATCTTAAGCTTCTTGGCAAGATTAGTTTGAGTAATCCTTTTTTGTATCCTTTTGATCTTGATAGTCTCCCCAATCCTTAAAGGATCCATTCCTTCCATCTTTTTCACACCTTTCTTTTTGCTTTATCACTTCATTAGACAACATATTTCCATAGTGTTGTAATTGTGATTGCCTATTAGCTACCGCTCCTGTTAGCTTCATAACCTGCAGTAAAATTTGCTGACCTGATAATTTGCTGCAGCAGAGCTACTTTCATCTTTATTAATTCTCAAGCAACTGCCAAGCTTAGCAGTAACGCTAATAAAATAAAACTATTATCTTTTGATTCAAATTTTCCTATTACAGTTAATATTTTTAACCATTTACTATATTACCATGTTCGTCCCCCCCCGCAAGACATTTTTGTTCGCTTTTTCAAAAAATTTGTTTAATGGTCTTGCAACTGATAATTTTTAGGTGTATAATACAAAACATAAAAGATAAGGCGACGCTTACCTTTAGGTTTGCATCGCCTTATCTTTTTTATCATTTTTTATGGTTCCGGCTATCGCACGTCGCGCTATAGCTGTGTTCAAGCCTTTATTCAGTTTTTTTCTGTTCCTTGACAATGGCGCTGCTCAGCTCGTGCAGGCAGTCGCCCAGCTTGTCCAGCCGCTGCTCCATACGCAGCAGCAGGTACCAGCTCAATACTATCGGGAAGCCAAAATTACCTATTGCTGTAAATAGTTCCTGGGTTTCCACTAAGCAAGCACATCAATAGTAACTGTTTTGATACGGGCTTCTGTAAATTCTGTCAGTTCCAGACCGCCGCTGGTCAGTACGTTGGCGGCTATGATCTTGTCGGCTGCCGTTTTGGCTTCAGCAAGGGTGAGTCCTTCGCGAGGGTCGGCGATGCTTAAGGTTTTTTTAGCTCCGTCGCTTTTGGTGAAGATGAGTTCTAAGGTTTTTTCCATGGTGTGTGCTCCTTTTTGTAGGTTTTCGGCCTACTTTATTTTTTTGTGTTTTTCAGGGTTTTTGCTTTAAAATCGGGTTATATGCGTTTTTTTGAAGCAGGGTTATTTTTTTACTGTTTTTCGTATTTTTAGACTTTGTTTTTAGAGTTTTGCTATGCAGCTTGCTTCTTGAAGAAAGCTGCATAGCAAAAACTTATGCCGCTAAAAGAAACGTATCCCCTTTCTTCTAAGAGAAAGAGCTAATAAAAAAATCTAAACTTTAAATCAAAAAGTCAAAAAACATTTACTGCCAGGCGGATGATCTACAATATCATTCCGCCTGAGCCAGCTCGGCCTTTTCCGTAACGTAGACGTTGACCACTTCGTGGCTCATCAGCTCGTTCATGGCATTGGCCACAGCAAGGCATTTGTCGTCGGCGGCGTCCAGCTTGACGCTGCCGACAGATACGGATTTGACCTGCGCTGCCCCCAGCGCATTGACGCCGTTTTCGACGCCCAGGGATAGTTTGTAGGATGTTGCTGTTTTAGTCGTGCTCATGTTCTGTACTCCTTTTGTTTTTTAAATTTTACTGTGTTCTAAATACCAGCGAGCTTTGCCGCGCAGTATGTCCCCACCCGGCTTCATCTGTCCGTCGCCGGGTGAATCGCGCATATACCACAAGTCCCAGCGTGTTTCGGCTTCGCCGCTGTAAGGGCCGTAGCCATCCAGCAGCGCTGCTTCGCAGTGGGTCATTACGGTATCGATAGTAAGCTGCAGGCCCAGCGCCGTTACGAGCAGCGCCACTGTCTGCGCCATTTTATCGGTCTGCACTGCCGTAGGGGCAAACTGCCCCAGGTCGGCATCATAGCCGTGGTTGGCCTGCGCCCCCAGCCCGCAGCACAGGGCGACGGCGATACTGCCGCTGTTGCGGCGCCAGGTGTGGCTTTTGTACTGCGACAGGCTGCTGCTGGTGCGGTAGACTGTGCCGTCGGCGTCGATATTGAGGTGGTAGTCGTCATAGACCTGCCCGTAGCGGCCTGCCGTCCAGTGCAGGTAGAGCTGCGTGATATGATCGCGGCTGCAGCCTGCCACAACGGCAAGCTGCGTAAGTGAGATAATCTGCGGCTGTTCTGCCAGCATTGCTGTCCCTCCTTTCCTGATATCGAAAGCAGCAGCAGGTACAGGGACCGCCGTTCTACTGCTTACACTTACTAAGTACATATCTTTTTTAGAAAAAATCAGGCTTGCTGCCGAAAAAAAATAAATTTATTTTTTTCACGCGAACCTGATTTTTTGATTTTTGGCTATGTATTTAGTAAGTGTAAAACAAAACCGTCTTTTTCTTTTAGTATTTTCTTTTTCTTAATAAGTTTCTACCTCTCTCTAAGGTTTTACAGGCTCTTATGTTTAAGTGTTAATCAAGTTTGTATCAGTAGTGCTTACTAAGAAAGTACAGTAAAGTGACGGCGGTGTTTTAACGATCTAAGGAGGCGTATCATTTTGAATTTATCGGTATTTGTGAAAGGCGGCGGCAATGATGGATTATGACTGCAGGAGCAGTGAGAAGCGTTTGGCCGCTGTCGAAAACGACTGGCTGGCGGCCCCGGAGAATGCAGAGCTGCTGGAGGTATATACCTGCAGTTTATGCGGCAATCCTATTTTTGAAGGTGACGAGTATCTGGCTGTGGACTGCTGCGGCGAAGTATGCAGCGAATGTCTGGAAGGGCTGACGGCCAAGGATTTTGCTTTGGCTGCTTTAGATTTAAAAACCGGCGCAGCCGGTACTGAGGGGAGATAGATCACAGATGGAACATGAGTCAAATATACAGAAGCTTGATTTTGCTGTTTTGGTGCCGCAGGCACAGCGCGGCGACAGCAGGGCGGTCAACAGTCTTTTGCTGGGTTTTACGCCGATGGTACGGGCGTTTAAATACAACAGTTATTATGTACATTATCTGGAGCAGGACGATACGGAGATCCTGGCTTTGATGGCTGTCAATGATGCTATCAAAAGCTTTAAGCAGCACAATTTCCACTTTTTTGCCACACACGTAAAATATACGATCCGCCGTCAACTCAATATCCAGGTGCAAAAGAAGAAGAACCGGTTCGATGCGGAGCTGGCAACTTTGGACGAGGAGGGCTGCACGAGCCTGGATGCCCTGGCCAGCGAATGTTATAAGGAAAGCATCAGCAGGGATGAGCGCAGCGCCTGCGTGCTGGAGCTGGTGGCACGGCTGCCGCAGATGCAACGGCTTGTGATCAGCGAGGTGTTCCTGCGGGGCAAAAGCCAGCGCGAGGTTGCGGCAACACTGGGTGTGACCAGCCAGAGCGTGTACTGCTCTAAAAAGGCAGCGCTGGATACTCTGCGCCGGGCTTTCGGCCTTAGGCAGGAAGGGCTGCGCTGATGGAACGGCCATATGTTTTTATGCAGCGTGCTTTGGTGACGTTTAAGGCAGCCGGCCTGCATTCACCGCTTGCCGGCCCTGCCCAAGAGGAATTTTGGCTGCAGCTGTGGGTCGAGCGTTATGGAGCTTTAGAGGCGAGCCTGTTTACAGGCTGCATCAAAAAGCTGGCCGGAGAGCGTTATTTTCCGCGGCTGCACGATATGGACGAAGCTGTTCAGGACGCTCAAAAAAGGCTGCTGCTGGCACGGCGGCGCACGCAGGAGCACCGGGCAGACTGTCATGATCCTGATTTGTTTGATCTGGTGAACAGCAAGCGCCGGGTGCGCGAGCTGATCGAGCATCTGGAAAAGAAGTTTACCCTGGCGGCAGGTCAATAAGAAAACAGACAGTCTGAAACGATGATTTCAGCCTGTCTGTTTTTTCGGTTATGAACTTGAATATTTACGGACAGCGAAAGCATCATCAGCTTACATCCGGCACAGCTTTTAAGCTTCTGCAGGTGTTTTTATTAATATATTTAGATTTTTTATCTGCAAATCGTCCGCCTACTTTGTCAACTGCAGCTGATTGCAGTATAATGTTATTCAATGAATAAATTTATACGGAGTTGATTAGGATGCCTGAGATAAAACCTTTGAGCCCGGAGATCAAAAAACGGGTGCTGCAAATGCAGCAGAACGAGCTGACGGAGTACCATATTTATACCAAGGTCGCAGGCTTTGTAAAAAACCCGGAGAACAAGGCGACGCTGCTGAAAATAGCCAATGAGGAGCACCGCCACTACCAGATCTGGGAGACTTTTACTAAAGAAAAGGTGCAGCCCATACAATGGAAGGTCTGGTGGTATACTTTTCTGTCGGTGATCTTTGGTTATACCTTTGCCCTAAAGCTGATGGAGGGCAATGAGGGCGATGCCGCCTATAATTATGAGGATATTGCCGCCGAGATACCGCAGGCACAGAAGATAGCCGAGGACGAAGAGCGGCACGAGCAGAAGCTGCTGGCGATCTTGGATGAAGAACGCCTGCAGTATGTGGGCTCGATGGTATTGGGGCTGAACGATGCTCTGGTCGAGCTGACTGGTACTTTGGCAGGCCTGACTTTAGCGCTGCAGAATACCAAGCTGATCGCGTTATCGGGGCTGATCACCGGGGTTTCGGCAACTTTGTCGATGGCTTCGTCTGAATTTCTTTCGGCCCGCAGCGAAGGACACGAGGATGCTTTTAAGTCCTGCGTTTATACCGGCATTGCTTACTGCATTACCGTGGCGCTGCTGGTACTGCCCTATCTTGTTTTTGATGACGAGCATTATCTGCACGCTTTGGGCACGATGCTGGTGACTGTGGTGCTGATAATCCTGGTGTTTACTTATTATATTTCGGTCGCCAAGGACCTGGATTTTAAAAAGCGTTTCTGGGAGATGGCGCTTATCAGCCTTAGCGTTGCCGCTTTCTCCTTTGTTATCGGCCTGCTCGTTAAAGAGGCTTTGGGGATCGACATTTGATTGTGACGTCATTGTGCCAGCTTAACGGTGCATAACATAAAAGACGCAGCTTTTATAGCTGCGTCTTTTATTTTTGCCTGTTTTCAGCAGGCAGTTATATTTAAAAACGATATCTGAAACCGACTTCACCACGAAGTACATGGCTGTCGCCGAAGTTTTTGGCGCTGGTGCTGATGCCCAGCTCGCCATACAGAGAGTACTGCGAATTTCTGCCATAGTTATAAGTGCCTCCTACTGCCAGTCCCAGCCAGGTAGGGTCATTTTTGCTGGCAAAGTTGTCGCCGGCGATCAAAACGTTAGTACCGTCGTGAAATTCATGATATACATTGAGCAGTCCATAGGCTTTTACACTGCGGTAATTTTCGTCATTTTCGTTTTTATAGCTTTTTTCATAGTTCAGTGCTGCGCCAAACCGTCCCTGCAGGCTGTCGGCGCTGCCGCGTTTTACTGCCAGTCCGTTGACGTCGCTGAAGGAATCGAAATCAACATTGCTGTAAGCAAGCTGCATTTGCGGTGTCCATGACCAATGCGGGCGTTTCAGGGCGATCCGTTTGCCTGTTTCCACGCTCAGACCGTAACCAAAGCCTTTGTTGCCTTCGATCTGCTGCGCTGCAGCCGAGGAGCTGGAGGAGATATCGCTGTCGAACCAGACGGCCTGCGCCTGTGTATCGACGTAAACGCCGTTGTCTTTATACCAGGTCATAGTACCGCCCAGGCCTTTGCCGTCGCTTTTGATTTTGCCGTTACCCACTGCTGATTTGATCCTGGCCCGCGCCTGCCCCATTTGCAGGTTCAAACCGCCGACAACTGTTGTTGCCGCATCCTGACGTGAGATTATTTTGTCGTAGCCCATCTGCATTTTCCACGAATCGACATCATAGCTGCTGTCCGGGGCAGCGGTGCTGCGGTCGGCTTTATATTTACCGCTCAGTCCTTCGGTCTTGAACCAGGTGCCTTCCTGATACTGCAAATGCTGCTGCGGTTCGCCGTCCTCTATGATATGCCACTTACGGTTGCCGACACGTTCTTCCAGGGTATTGACTTTCATATAGCCCAGCATGATCTCCGGATAGGCTTCATAAAGGGGTACGGAAGGGTTGACGACGGGTGTGTCGTCTTTGTTCAGCAGTGTTTTTAAATACCAGTCGCCGTCTTCCTGATTATATTGCAGGTGATAGAGGTATTTGCCGGCGGCGACAGCAGCGGTACCGTCCGGCTGCTTATAGTCATAGGCCAGTGTGAAGGCGTTGGGGTCAGACTTGCCCTGGACGTCGACAATAAGGATCCCTTTATCGGTATAGCCGCCGCTGCCGTTTTGATTGATGACCCTGATATTGGTCGGTGAGCCTTCGGTATCGCCTTCGACTACCAGCTTGCTTGTAGGCGAAGCATCGCCGCCCAGAACGGAATAGATACTGAGCTTGCCGCCTGGCTGGCCTGTATAGTTGCCGCCAACGGTAAAGGTGCCGAACTTATCGTTATAGCTGCCCGGCGCCAGCCAGCCTGCGTTGACTACGTCGCCGGCTACTTTGCCGGACCCCTGCAGAAAGGCCTCGTGCAGTACGTGGATCTTGCCGGTAAAGTTTTTGCTGCCGCTGCCGTCTATCTGCAGCGCTCCCCCGGCAACTTCGACGTTTCCGGCAAAGCTGTTGTCGTTATTGGCCGCAGTCAGCGTACCGGCGCCGATTTTAATAAAAGTACCGCTGTCAACGACGCCGTTCAGCACGCCTGCCGCAGTCACATTATGTCCGTTGGTGTCAATGACCGCCGTTTTGTTAGCTTCTGCCGAGGCAAGATTGATTCGTTTATCGATAGTCAGATCGGCTTCTGCGGTCAGGTTGCCGTTATTGATGGTCAAATCGCTGTTAGTGCCCAAGGCGTCCTGCGAGGAAATCGCCAGCCCGCCTCCATCAATGGTAGTGACACCGCTGTAGGTATTGGCGCCGGCATCCGGCCGCAATGCCACGATGCCGCTGCCTGTTTTTATCACCGAGCCGTCGCCGATTATCTGCCCCTGATAGCTGCCATTATCATTCTGTTCAAAAATCAGCGTCCCGCCGTTGGTCAGGTCGATATTCCCCACATTGCCGTTGACCGGATGATTGACCGGCAGGCTTTCAGCTTTGGCGCTTAAAGAGGCGTCCTTCCTGACTGTGATCTTGCCTGTGAAGCCGTCATTGTTGCCGCTTAAACCAAGTGTGCCCTGCTGTACGTCTACTGTGTCAAAGCCCTGCATTGGGCCGGTTATCTCCCACAGGCCGGTACCTTTTTTAGTCAGGGTCGTAAAATTTTTAATAGCTCCGTTCAGTGTTCCCCCTACTTTATCATTACCGCCATCTAAGTTAAGCTTATTTTTACCGCCGCCGCCATCAATATTGCCTGTAACATTGGAGCCGGGCATAAAAGTCAGGTTATCATCGCCTTTGGCAAAAAACAGGCTGCCGTTGACGGTACCGTTGTTGGTAAAGTCGATGCCGTTACCGCCGGAAGTGCCGATGACGTTGCCGCCGTCTGTGCGCTGGATCAGGCCATTATTGATGACGCTGTTCCTGCTGTCATTGCCGGTGCCTGTCCAGTCCTGAAACCAGATAGCCGCGCTTTTTTCAGCAATGACTGAACCGTTGACAACGATCGTATTGCCGCCGCCATGCACGTTGATCGCTTCGCCCATATTCTGCGGACCATACTTTTGCACTGTGCCGTCAACAGTGATCTTAGAACCGGAACGGACTTCGATAGTATTGGCGCCGGTGCCAAAATTGCCAATGTTCCTGTTGGCTGCGTTGGTGACAACGGCGTTTTTTTTGATATGAATAGTAGCATTATCGCGCAGGCTGATGGCGTTTTTATCGCCGACACTATAGACTGATTTATTATTGTCACTGCCTACTTCTACGCTCCAGCCATCGCCTGCGGCTGTATTGCCTGCGCCAATGGTCTGCCCGTCGTTTTTACTGTCCGGCACAGAAACATTGTCTGCCAGCGCTGTGTTGCTGATACCGGCAAATAAAAATCCTGTCATAATAGTTGTTAAAACTTTTTTCTGCAGCTTTGCTTTTCCCATATAATTGCTTTGTGTTCTCATCTTGATCCATCTCCAAATATATAATGCTGTTAGAAGCATCTAACATAGCCACTATTCTAGGCTCGAATGAACACACAAGCAAACGATAAAAATTTAATTAAGATTACTTTAATTAACCAATAATCTTTTTCTAACAGTTTATTTTCGCGCTTTGGCAAAAGCAGGTATCCCTGTACTTTATTTGTCAGAAGCATATACGGCAAACAAGTGCTGCTCTATGCGAGAGTCAGCAAAAAAACGGTACTCTGAAAAGAGTACCGTTTACTTTATTTACATATGTTTTTTATCTTTATAATCTGCAAAACAACTGTATCTTAGACCAGTCCCAGCCATTTCCAGTAGGTTGCGCCCAGAATCATGATCAGCGCAAAAGCAATGATCGTAAGCGGGATACCTGCCCTGACAAAGTCATGTACCTCAAAGGTGTCGGTGCCGTAGGCGATCATATTCTGCGGCGCGTTGACCGGCAGTATAAAACCGAAGCTGACGACATATTGCAGGATCATCGTCATACCGACGATGTTGACGCCAGGGGTCTTAAGATGCTGCAGGACGGAAATGATGATAGGTATGATCGCTGCAGCAAGGCCTGTCGCACTGGCAAAGCCCATATGGATAACTATGAGGAACAGGGACATGATCGCCAGGACCATGATCGTGGTCGAGTTTTCGAGCCCGAAGCCAACTACGATCTCATTGGCCATCCAGGTAGCGGCTTTAGTAGAAAGCAAGGCAGTGCCCAGTGAAATACCGACGCCAAATAAAAGTACTGTGCCCCAGTTTACTTTATGAACAACGTCGTTCCAGCTCATAACGCCGATCTTGGGCAGCAGCAGCAAGGTAACGGCGCCCATCGTCGTTGTCGATGTGTCGATCGGGTGCAGTTTCTTTTCGGTAGTCCAGAAGATCAGCAGGAAGATGGAGATAACCAGCAGCTTCATTTCATCGACACTGACCTTACCCATTTCTTTCAGCAGCCTGGCAACTGTTTCTTTACCGCCTTTGATTTCGTCGATTTCCGGCGGCATCAGGTGCATCATCAGCTTATACAGGCAAATGGACATCAGCAGTGAGAACGGAGCTGCGGCGACAAACCAGTCTAGCCAGGAAATATCGACTCCCAGCTGGCTGCTGATAAAGTTTACGGCCACCATATTCTGCGCGGCGGCGGTTTTGATGCCGACGTTCCAGACGCTGTCGACCTGAGCTACAGTAATCATCAGCATACCTGCGAATTTACTTTTCAGCGGTACGTCAAACGCTTTGATCATACCCATAACGATCGGTACGAGGCAGGCTACGCGCGCCGTAGTACTGGGCACAAAAAAGCTGAGGATAAAGCCGCAGAGGATGACGCCGATAACGACGCGGTTCGATTTTGCGCCCAGCTTGGAAAGGATCACCAGCGCGATACGTTTATCAAGCCCTGTTTTAGTCATGGCTACGGCCAGGAACATGGCTGCCGCTACCAAACAGAACGCTGTTGAAGCAAAGCCCTTCAGCCCGATACCGAGCCCTGCCGCCGTACCGAACAGTTTACCTGTTTCGGGGTTGGGGGAAAAGCCGATCAACAGCGCCATCAACGTCATAATGACGCCGGCGCTGACCGGGTACGAGATCGCCGTTGTCGCCCAGACTATGACCGAAAAAACCATAATGCCGATCATTCTCTGGCCTGCTACGGAAAGTCCTTCCGGGTTTGGCAGCATAACTATCACCGCCAGAACAGCAAGTGCCAGATAAAAGCCATACTTTTTGAAGAATCCTAATTCTTCGGTTGTTGTTTTTTTGTCCGCTTCCATAATTTCACACCCTTTGCTTTAAACTTATGTATTAAAAAATGCCGGGGGCTCAACGCCCTGCATAAAAAAGCGTCAGAATCCTGATACAGCTATCCGTACAAAAAACTGCAGATAAACAAAAAACTCCGATATGTGCCGCCATCGGCTTATCGGAGTTCATCTTTGCTTTCTCTACCCTGATTATACAGGTTTTTTTACATTTTTTCAACCGCTTTTGTGTTGCAGAAGTTACACTTGCACTGTTTTCTCTAAACTTTTTATACTTTCAAAATATTATCTATAGTTTACAAACTATTTTCTATAAATTATATTCTCCTGTCAGATCTTTTTAATCTATGAAAGGTATAGCTTTTACAGCAGCTTTTCTGCCCATTCCGTTTCTTTAAAACCGACCAGTACGTTACCGTCCGTCAGCAAAATCGGGCGTTTGACCAGCATTCCGTCAGCAGCCAACAGCTGCAGCTGTTCTTCTTCGTTCAGCTGCGGCAGCTTATCCTTCAGGCCCAGTGCTTTATATTGCAGGCCGCTGGTATTAAAAAACTTTTTCAGCGGCAGACCGCTGTTTTTCTGCCAGGAGCGCAGCTCGCCAGCAGTAGGATTATCTGTTTTAATATCGCGTTTTGTGTATTCGATTTTATGATCCTGTAAGTATTTTTCGGCTTTCCGGCAAGTGCTGCATTTGGGATAACATATAAAAATCATACTCTCACTCCTTTGCTTCTGCTGTTATTATAACACGTTTTTTGTATCTGCGGCAGCGGTCCATAAATTCTATCACTTATTGCGATACTATTATCGCTATAGCTTAATATTTATTTTTCTTATTAATAAGGATAATAAATTAAATTTTCTGTTATTATATTACCTTGCAGGAATATTCACAGCTTACAGCGAATATATGAATTTACTATATATATGAAAGGAGATGAGCATCAAGTGGAACTTCACTTTAGACGCAGGCATAATTTCAAAACATAGACAAGGAGGCAACCCTATTGATTCAATTTATCAATGTAAGTAAAGCTTACAAACAGCACAATGTTTTAGAAAATATCAATCTTTCGATCAACGAAGGTGAACTGGTCGTACTTATCGGACCTTCCGGATGCGGTAAAACTACGCTGCTGAAGATGATCAACCGTCTGATCGACCCTACGTCAGGACAGATACTGATCAACGGAACGGATATTATTGCACAGGACCCGATCGAACTGCGCAGAAATATGGGTTACGTTATCCAACAGACAGGCCTGTTCGTACATATGACGGTACGCGAAAATATCGAGATCGTTCCGCATCTGGCCAAGCTGCCGCAGGATGAGATCGTTGAACGTACAGTAAAACTGATGGAAATGGTAGGACTGCCGCAGGAATTTCTTGACCGGTACCCTAATCATCTCTCCGGCGGCCAGCAGCAGCGTATCGGCGTAGCCCGTGCTTTTGCCATGGACCCCGGAATAATTTTGATGGACGAGCCGTTTTCGGCATTAGATCCTATCACACGCAGCCAGCTGCAGGACGAGCTTGTCAATCTGCAGGCGAAGCTGCGCAAGACTATTGTCTTTGTTACCCATGATATGGACGAAGCGGTGAAGATCGCTGACCGTATCTGTATTTTACATTCCGGCGATATACTGCAATATGATACCCCGGAAAATATCCTGAAGAACCCCGCCGACGGTTTTGTCAGCGAGTTTGTAGGTTCTAAGCGCATTTGGAGCAGCCCCGAACTGATCAAGGCCAAAGATATTATGATACGCACGCCGAAGATCACCTACCCCGATGTGCCGATGCTGAAATGTATCGAGAAAATGCGTATCGAAAACGTCGACAGCCTTTTGGTCGTTGATGAAAACGAACATTTATTGGGGATCATCCGCGCCCGTTCTATTCATGCGGCGCCGGATAAGAGCGAGCCGGTGTATACGGTAATGAAACCGGCACAGGCGACAGCCGACCCCAACGAGAACATTGTGGCCCTGCTTAAAAAGGTCAACAGCAATAATATTTCCAATGTTCCTGTTGTAGATGAAAATAAGCGGCTGCTGGGACTTATCACTAATTCCAGCCTCGTCACGACGATGAGTCAGCAATTTATTGACTTTGAGGAGGGCGAAGCATGAGTGGATTATTAGCATATGTACAGGACCAGCAGCAATATATAGGACTTTTACTGCTCAGCCATATCCAGCTGACTTTGCTTTCGGTCGCCATAGCCGTTTGTATCGGCGTACCATTGGGCATTTACATTTCCGAGCGCGAGCGTTTGCTGCGGCCGGTAATGGGTTTTGCTAATCTGGCCCAGGCTATTCCCAGTCTGGCGCTGTTAGGTTTTCTGGTCCCTTATATGGGTATCGGCGCAGTTACTGCTGTAGCAATGGTAGTTTTGTATTCACTGCTGCCCATTTTGAAAAATACCTGTACCGGTCTGCGCAATATCAGCGCCGACACGCTGGAAGCGGCAAAGGGTATCGGTATGACGGATATGCAGGTGTTGTTTAAGGTGCGCCTGCCGCTTGCTCTGCCTGTGATCATGGCAGGTATACGTATTTCCAGCGTTACTGCGGTAGGGCTGATGACGATTGCGGCTTATATCGGCGCCGGCGGTCTTGGCACGCTGGTTATCAGCGGTATCCAGACCGACAACCCGAATATGATTCTGGCCGGTGCGATCCCTGCCTGCTGTCTGGCGCTTTTAATGGATTTTTTGATGAGCAAGGTCGAAACTGCGGTCACACCTGTTTCACTGCGCCCGGCTTCAAAAAAAATGTCCAAGGAAAGCCTGGAACGTACCAAGCAGCATCATAAACGCATCCTGGCAGTTGCCGGTATGATCGTTATTATCAGCAGCGGCTATCTGCTGAGCCACGAGTTTTTAAATAAGCATGATCTCCGCATCGGCTCTAAGGACGCGACGGAAAGCGTGATCATCGGTAATATGCTGTCCGACCTGATCGAAGCTAAAACCGACCTTAAGGTTGAACGCAAGCTGGCTTTAGGCGGCACGATGATCGCTTTTGAGGCCCTGCGTTCAGGAGAGATCGACCTGTATCCCGAATATACCGGCACCGGTTACAGCACGATTTTGAAAAATAAGCTGCGCCCCGGTTTTACACCTGATGAGATGTATACGCTGGTGAAACAGCAGATGCGGGACACGCATCAGATCGAGCTGCTGGAAAGCTTCGGTTTTAACAATACTTACGTTTTAGCGGTAACACAGGCGACCGCCGCTAAATACCATCTCAAGACGATGACCGATCTGACCCGTGTCAGTCATAATCTGCGTTTCGGCTGTTCGCCGGAATTTGCGGCCCGTGACGACGGTTTGCCAGGCATCGAAAAAACTTACGGTATGACCTTTAAATCGGTCAATAACTTCTCCGGGACGCTGATGTATACTGCGATCACGTCTGATAATGTAGATGTGATAACAGCTTTTTCGACGGACGGACTGCTGCAGAAATATGATTTAGTACTGCTGGAAGACGATAAAAATTTCTTCCCGCCATATTATATGCTGCCTTTCGTCAACGGCAAAACCAATGCCGAATATCCCGAGATAGCTCAGGCATTATCTGTACTGAGCAGCGCCATTGACGACGCTACGATGCAAAAGCTGAACTATGAAGTGGTCGAAAAAGGCCGTGACCGGGCAGAGGTTGCCCGCACCTTCCTTTTGGAGCGCGGTTTGGTAAAGCCGGAAGACTTTAAAAACTAAAATATTTTTAACGGCGCTTGCCCTTATTGGCAGCGCCGTTAAGTTTTTCAGCAGGCTGACTATTGTTTTTATTTAATTGACAAGCCCTGTTATTATCTTTAAAATGATTATACCAGCATTAATAAGGAGTTTGCCATGAGTGAAAACAATAAAAAATATATACTTATCACTGCCGCTTTGATCGTTATCGGCGCCGCCTTGTATTTTTTTTACTGGATGCGTACGCCGCAATATACATTTACTCAGATCCACGAGGCTGTACAACAGCATGATCTGACAAAATTCGAAAAGCATGTTGATTTGAATTCACTGTATGCCCACGCGTATGACGATGTAGTCTATTATGCCTTTGGTGATCCCAAAGAGGCCAATCCATTTTTACTCGGTATCGTTCAAAGCCTGAAAAGTGTAGTTGTCCCAATCATGACCGAGCAGACCAAGCATTATGTGGAAACGGGTTCGATCGAAGACAATACAGAGGAAACCAGTGATATCGACGACACTGCCCCAGCACCAACTCCTGCACCCAGCCCGAAAACAGAAGGTCAGCAGCTGGCCGAGCAGCTTAAGGAACGTACCGGCTTCGGCACGATGCGCTACGAAGGTGTCGAAAGCAGCGAGCAGGTCGGCAAAACTGCCGATGTTGCCGTCAAGCTGTACGATAAACAATTAGAACATAATTTTATCCTGCATGTCAAAATGTACGAATTGGACGACGGCAGCTGGCGCCTGACGGAAATCACCAACCTCAAGGAGCTGCTGAAAGAGCGCGAACAGGCTACTGCCGCAAAGCTCAAACAGCTTAACAGCAAGGTCCAGGCCGAGCTTGACGCCGCTGTTACCGCCGTCCCCGGAACTATCGCTATCGATTCCAGCGGCGGCTGGTTCCCTTCTTATACCATGCAAAACACGTTTACCTTAAATAATATCTCTACCAAAACTATTACCGGACTGCAGGGATCTGTCGAGGTTTTCGATAACGACGGTATGCTGCTCCAGCGCTGCCGTTTCAACGATTACCTGACTTTGGCCCCGCAGGGCAGCAGCAGTTTGAAAAAACTGTTCAGCCTTAACCAGTTCAAACCGGAAACTGTCCGCTTGCTGCGCAGTGATCTGAAGACTGTAAAATGGCAGGTCACCATCAGCAGCGTCAGCTTTGATGACGGCAGTCAACTGCAGCTGCTGACTCAGCTGCCTAAAGCTAAATAAAAGAACTAAAAAAACAGACACGCCTAAGCGTGTCTGTTTTTATTTTACTTATTTCAGTTGATAGCTGATAATATCTGAGATCGTATCGATAGGCAGATAGTATTTTTGGATACCGGCTGCCATCGGTGCAACTTCACCCGGGTTGTAAACAACATAAATGCCCCAGTTATCAAGATCAGAATTCAGATAGAATTTTTCGTTACCGGAAATAATAACTTTTTGATAAGCAACGGTTGGTTTTTTCATTTGTTCGAGCAATCTGTTATCGCCTTTTTGCTGGATAGCGATCAGCATTTCCAAACGTGCTTTATAGTCGCTGCCGGGAACGAACATATCGGCCAGGGTATAGATCCTGCCTGTTTTCGGGTTAACGGTCAGCGTTGTGATAGATTCGTTGTCATGCGCACCGCCGGTATAAGCGCTGGCGTATTGTTCCAACGATAAAATTTCGGAATCGACTGTATAAGCAGTATAGTCGATATCCAATCTGTATTTTTCAGCAGCCTGTGTTTTGCCCAGTGCCTTTTGTTCTTTATCAAAACCTGCATTTACAAGGAAAGCGCTGCCTTTTACAAGTGCAAAGCCTTCTTTGACAGGATCAGGAGAACCGTTAGTGAAATCAAGATAGTTGTCTAAAGTGATTTTCTGGCTGTCGCTGGATAAATATTTATAGATCTCAGCTACAGTATTTTTGGTAGTCATTTGCGTCAACAGCGTATCCATCTTTACGCCGCCTTCAGATCCGGTGATGACCGGTGTGGATATTTTCACCTGGCCTTCGTTGATTTTTTTCGCTTTAACAGTCAATTCTGCCGCCAAAGCCGATGCGGCAACGCTCAAGGTCAGTACAGCGACAACCCCTGCTGTAAATAATTTTTTAGATAATTTCATAAAACACCTCCTATTTTCTTAATACAATTATAGCATTTTGTATAACAAAGTCAACTATAGTAAAACTTTTTCAACATTTAGTATATTTTAAATAATTTTAAATTTTACAAATGATACTTTTAAAAACATTAGTTACACTCAAATATTTACCGTTGTTTTTACAACTGTCACGGCATAAAAAATACGACCTTCGGCTTGTCGCCAGGGTCGTATTTTATGATAAGTTTTAAATTAGTGCAATTGGTGGAGATGAGGGGAGTCGAACCCCTGTCCGAAAATATTGCAATATGACTTTCTCCGAGCGCAGCCGCTAATTTAGATTTTGCTTCCTTGACGCCAAGCGGCAGGCTTCGCGGTCGCTATCTCGATGAGTTTCCCCTGTCCGCCTCCGAGAATTGGCTTACGGGTATCCCACTGTTTGCGTCTTTTCCGTTCCCATGGGAGGAGGATCGGAAAGACGTTAGCATTAAGCTGCTAAAGCGTAATCAGTTTTTGCGTTTACTTTAAACGTCCGCCGTTTAACGTGCTAACGGAACCACGGCTCGCTTATCATACCACACCTACCCCCGTCGAAACCAGTACATCCCCGGTTATAAATATGGCCTGTAAGGCTCTAATTATTCTAACACAGGCGCCTGCTACTTGCAAGCGGCGTCCTGTGAAGAATATGCAACTTTTAACGGTTACGCTCTTTCATTGCGCGTTCCATTTCCCGCCTGGCGTCTTTATTAGCCAGGTCCTGCCGTTTATCATACAGCTTTTTGCCAGTCGCCAGCGCCAGCTCCATTTTTACCAGCCCGTGAGTAAAATACATTTTTAAAGGCACCAAAGCGTAGCCTTTTTCTTTGACCTTGCCGATCAGGCGGCGTATTTCCTCGCGGTGCAGCAGCAGCCTGCGGTTGCGCAAAGGCTCATGGTTGAAACGGTTACCCTGATCATAAGGGCTAATATGCAGGTTATAAACATAGACCTCGGCCGTTTTGGTGATCTGGGCGTAGCTGTCTTTCATATTGGCTTTGCCTGCCCGCAGTGATTTTACTTCCGTACCTGTCAGCTCAATACCGGCTTCGTAGGTTTCATGGATCGTAAAATCATGTCTGGCTTTTCTGTTTTCCGCGATGATTTTGATTTTCTTTTCTGCCATTATTGTTCACCTGGTTGTGGTTATTTTTTCTTGCGGCCTTTTTTCTTGCTTTTCGCGTGATTGACATATTTATTGCCGCCAACGCCGCCTTTGCCGCGTTTCTCCAGCGGCTTTTTGCGACTGCCGCTTTTACCCTGTTTTTTGCCGCCGCTTTTTTCTATCGCGCTGCGTGCCGAAGCATGGCTGCGCTGCCCTAAAAGCTGGGCCTTGATCCTGTCGCGCACAGCATCGTTCTCACCGGCCATAATAAAGTCGATGTTCCTGTCGGCAATATTGACCTGTAAGACCTCGATCCGCACCGGGTCACCCAAACGGTAGACCTTCCGTGTATGCGAGCCCAGCAGGGCGTATCTGTCTTCATAGAACTCATAATAATCGTCCATCAGGCTGGAAATATGTACCAGCCCTTCAACACCGTTCTCCAGTTCGATAAACATTCCGAAGGCAGTGACGCCGGAAATAACTCCGTCGAATTCTTCGCCGATATGGCCGGCCATATATTCCGCTTTTTTCAAATCGACCGTAGCACGTTCTGCTTCTGCAGCCGCACGTTCACGGATCGAGGAATGTTCGGCGATCGCGTCAAGGTTCAGTTCCAGCTTTTCGCTTTTTTGGGCATTCATTGCCGGGTCGCTCACCCATTCATGCAGCAGACGATGCACTATCAAGTCAGGATAACGCCTGATCGGCGATGTGAAATGCGTGTAATACTCTGCCGCCAAGCCAAAGTGCCCAATATTCTCGGTCTGATAAACAGCCTGTTTCAGCGAACGTAAAGCTACTGTCGATACCAGCCGTTCCTCAGGCTTGCCAGCCATTTCCGCCAAAGCTTTCTGCACTTCGCCCGGTTTCGTTTCTTCGCTGACCTTGAGCTTAACGTTAAAGTTGGCCAGAAGCTTGGCCAGGTCTTTCATTTTTTCTTCGTTGGGCAAGTCGTGGACACGGTAGATAAACGGCCACTTTTGGTTAAACATATGGCGCGCAACAGTTTCGTTGGCTGCCAGCATAAATTCTTCGATAATAGATTCAGCTATGCTGCGGATCCGCTGCACGATCTCCACCGGTCGGCCCTGTTCGTCCAGAATGACCTTTTGTTCCGGCAGATCAAAGTCAATAGCACCGCGTGTCGTACGCTTTTTACGCAGCACCAGGCACAGCTCTTCCATCATTTTCAGCATTGGTACTACATCTTCGTACTTCTGCGCCAGTCCTTCGTCACCGTTCACCAGTATCTCACGCACGATACGGTAGCTGAGACGGTGGCGGACATGAATGACCGATGGGAATATCTCGTAGCTTAAAATGCGGCCCTTACGGTCGATATGCATCTCACAGGACATCGTTAAGCGGTCTTCGCCTGCATTAAGACTGCAAATACCGTTGGATAAACGCTCGGGCAGCATCGGCAGCACCCTGTCTACCAGATAGACACTGGTGCCGCGCTCACGTGCTTCTTTATCCAAAACAGCGTTTTCTTTTACATAATAGCTGACATCGGCGATATGTACACCCAATAAAAATTCATCTTTGCCAAGCTGTTTCACATAAACAGCATCGTCCAGATCTTTAGCATCGTCACCGTCAACAGTCACGATCGGCAGATCGCGCAAGTCACGTCTGCCTTCCAATTCGCTTTGCTTGATGCTTTTAGGCACACGTTTCGAGGCTTCGATGACCTGCGGCGGAAATTCCAGCGGCAGATCATTCTGCTTGATGATCGAAAGGATCTCCAGCCCCACATCGCCTACGTTGCCCAAAATCTCAATGATCTTGCCTTCGGCGTTGCGCCGTTCAACCGGCCATTCGGTGATTTCTGCCACTACCTTCTGGTTGGTCTTGGCCCCACCGAAATGTCTTTTCATAATATAAATATCCTGCCCGATACGTTTATCGTCGGGTGTTACAAAGCCAAAATCGCCGCTTTGATGAAAAATACCGACAATCTTATTATTCGCATGAGTTATGATACGAATTATCTCTCCCTCCGGCTTATTGCCGCCGCTGGAGCTTTCCACACGTGCCATTACACGGTCATTGTTCATTGCACCGCCTAAAGCTCGGGGTGGAATGAATACATCGGGACGTTCGCCTTTGTTATCAGGTATCACGAACCCAAATCCCTTGCTGGTCAGCTGGAATCTGCCAACGACCAAGCCCATTTTTTCAGGCAGGCCGTAGGTCCCGAAACGGGTTTTAATAATCTCACCGTTTTCTTCCAGTTCCAGCATGTCTTTCCAGAAGTGATCAAGATTTCCGCTAATGGGGATCGTTTCGATCAGTGCTTCTGCTGTCTGCGGTGCATACGAGCTGCTCCGCATAAAATCTAATATTGTTGTTTTACTGCTTTTCGCTTGCATTATCTTCCTCAAGCATCATTTTTGCCACTGCTTCAGCAGCTACGATGCCATCTTTCGTAATTATTTGGCCCTGCATTTCTACCAGACGGCCTTTTTGTTTCAAACGCCGGCCTACACATTTTACCGTTTCACCAATCATAACGGGCTGCCGGTAACGCAGTTCCATTTTTGCCGTATAGGCAGGTTTTCCTTCTGTGACGAACAGGTAATGGCCCATGATCTCGTCCAGTAAGACGCTGATCAGACCGCCATGCATTCTCCCGTCATAGCTTTGATGCTCCTGTCTGGGTGTAAAATAAGCCACACATTCCTCGGCATCCATTGTAAATTCCATTTTTAAACCGATAGGATTATCTTTGCCGCAGGCAAAGCACCAGGTATATTCTTTTTCCTGCATTTTCTTACTCCATCAAAAATTCATAAATTTTTTGAAAAACATCATCCCGTTCATTATCAAGGGTCAGTATATGTCCGGAATGATGATACCAAACAAGTTTTTTATCAGCTGTGCCCAGATGATCATAAATATATTGAGCGCTGGCAGGTTTTACCGTATGCTCTACTTTTGACTGCATCACCAGGCAGGGTATTTTTATTGACTGCAAATACTTTTTTTTGCACAAATCGACCAGCTCAAACAGGCTGCTCAGCGGCTTGACCGGCATCATATGATAACAAACGCTGTAGCTTGCCGGCACCTGATACTGGCGCTGACGTTTTTTCAGGTAACGGATAAAAAAACGCAGTAACGGCAGATAAGGAGCCCTTCTGTCACAAACGTAAATCGGCGCTGCCAGGATAGCCGCTTTCGCTACCGGTAATTCAGCCGCAGCTTTAATAGTCAGCAGTCCTCCCATGGACAGTCCCACTATTGAAACTCTATCGCAGCCAGCCTGCAGGCGATACACACCATCGCTTACAGCCTTATACCAGTCCTGCCATTTGGTCTCGTTCAGATCCTGCGGCGTAGTACCATGCCCTGCTAAACGCACGCCCAGTACTGTCAGCCCCTGCTGATGCAGATATTCTCCCAGCAGGCGCATCTCTCCCGGAGCTCCCGTATAACCGTGAACCAATACTATACCCTGTTTGCCGCCTTGAAAGAAAAATTCTTCATTACCACTGAATGACTGCACTGTAATTACGCTCCTAATCTTACTTATACTATATTATTATACCATATGAAAAAAAATCCCACATCCGAAGATGTGGGATTTTACAAACAACTTACAATTCTTATTTAAAGAAGTTCAGAAGAATGCCGCCATGAGCAGCCAGAACCGGAGCAAATACCAAGGAAACGATAGTCATCAATTTGATGAGGATGTTCATTGCAGGTCCGGAAGTATCTTTGAACGGATCGCCTACGGTGTCGCCGGTAACAGCTGCTTTGTGAGCTTCACTGCCTTTACCGCCATGAACACCGGATTCGATGTATTTTTTAGCATTATCCCAGGCACCGCCTGCGTTAGCCATCAAAATAGCTACCAGCACGCCGGCTGCCAAAGAGCCGCCAATCATACCACCCAATGCTTCAGTACCAAAGAGGAAACCGATCAGCAGCGGAGCAACGATTGCCAGAACGCCCGGCAGAATCATTTCGTGCAAGGCAGCAGCAGTAGAGATATCTACGCATTTACGATAGTCAGCTTTAGCTTTGCCTTCCAGCAAACCAGGGATCTCACGGAATTGACGACGAACTTCTTCGATCATTTCGTAAGCGGCTTTACCAACAGATTCCATGGTCATAGCGCCAAAAACGAACGGCAGAGTTGCGCCGATGAACAGGCCAACCAAAGTTACAGGATTGAGCAAGTCAATGGTAGTGAGGTTAACGGTATGCGCATAAGCAGAGAACAGAGCCAGTGCAGTAAGTGCAGCAGAACCGATAGCAAAGCCTTTGCCGATAGCAGCAGTAGTGTTGCCAACTGAGTCAAGTTTATCAGTGATTTCACGAACTTCAGGAGGAAGCTCGGACATTTCAGCAATACCGCCGGCATTGTCGGCGATCGGGCCGTAAGCGTCAACAGCAACGGTCAAACCGGTGGTGGAGAGCATACCTACAGCAGCCAGAGAGATACCGAACAGTCCCATGCCGCCGTTAGTAGCGCCGCCCATTACAAAGAAGGATACGATTACGCCGATGCAGATGAAAAGCATAGGCCAGAAAGTAGAATACATACCAACTGCCAAACCGGCAATAATAGTGGTTGCCGGACCGGTTTCGGATTGTTGAGCGATTTTCTTAACACTCCCGAAATCAGCAGAGGTATAGATCTCGGTGATCTTGCCAATGATCATACCAACAAGCAGACCTGCTGCAATAGCCCAGAATGCATCCAGAGAACCAAACAGGCTGTTAGAAAGATAAGCAGCAGCAGCGATAACGATAGCACCGCCGATGTAAGTACCGCTGTTCAGTGCAGCCTGAGGGTTTTGAGATTTGCTGGAACGGGCAAACATAACACCGATGATAGAAGCAAGGATACCGGCAACAGCCAGCATGAAAACAAATTCGACACCTTCACCGCCGGGATATGCAACTGCACCCAGAGTCAAGGCGGAGATAATTGCGCCTACATAGGATTCAAACAAGTCGGCACCCATACCGGCAACGTCGCCTACGTTATCGCCTACGTTATCAGCAATAGTAGCAGGGTTACGCGGATCGTCTTCCGGAATACCGGCTTCAACTTTACCAACAAGGTCAGCGCCAACGTCAGCAGCTTTAGTATAAATACCGCCGCCAACACGGGCAAACAATGCGATCGAGCTTGCGCCCAGACCAAAACCGGTAACAATATCAATGTTACGGTCAAAAACAAAATAAGCTACAGCCAGGCCGGCAATACCAAGGCCTACAACGCCCAGGCCCATTACAGCGCCGCCGGAGAAAGCGATTTTCAGAGCTTCGCTCATGCCGTGACGGGCAGCTTCAGCTGTACGAACGTTAGCTTTAGTAGCCACGTTCATACCCAGATAACCTGCGCAGATGGAGAATACAGCACCGCCGATAAAGCAGAGCGCAGTGCTTACTGATAAGAATGTAGCAATAATTGCAGCAACAACAACGATGAAGATAGCAAGATATTTGTATTCTCTGTACAGGAATGCCATTGCACCTTCATGGATATAGCCAGCGATCTCCTTCATACGGGCAGTACCGGCATTAGCAGCGCTGATAGCGTTACTGAGCATTACTGCCACGCCGAGGGCAACAAGACCGACGACTATGGATAAAATTAAATAAGTACTCAAAACATTGATCCCCTTTCTGTTTCTTTTGAGTTTTTAAAAATTAAGAACGCAGAGCGTTCTTTTTAACCAAATTAACCGTTGATTTTTGCCAGAGCAAGCGTGATGATACCAAAAGCAGTACCCAAACCAATCGTAACTTTAGCCATTAAAGTATCAACATCATTACCCTTGCCGAAGAAGGCACCACCACCGCCTCCGCCGAACGCATCTGACAAGCCTGAGCCCTTCCCGGACTGCATTAACACAGACGCTATCAAGGCGATACAGACGATTACGTCTAATACCATTAAGACAGTTGCAATCACAAAGCTTACCTCCTCTTTTACTTAGTACCTAACTATTCTATCATAATGTTATACAGCTTACAACGGTAAAATATAAAAAATTGTACAAAATTTAGTAAAAAGCAGGGCAAATACGCGTCCGGTATCTGCCCTGCTTCAAAATAACCGTTACTCCGATTATTTATTGATGTTGTAAAATACAGCTTTGCCTTTATACTTGGCAGCGCCGCCGAGGTCTTCCTCGATACGGAGCAGCTGGTTGTATTTGGCCACGCGGTCAGTACGTGCCGGAGCACCTGTTTTGATCTGTCCGGCATTGACAGCAACGGCAATATCTGCCAATGTAGTATCTTCGGTTTCACCGCTGCGATGCGAAATAATACAGGTATAGCCTGCCCGTTTAGCAGTTTCAATAGCATTGAATGTCTCTGTCAAAGTACCGATCTGATTGACTTTGATCAAAATAGCGTTAGCAGTATCATTTTTGATACCTTCAAGCAAACGTTCTTCATTGGTAACAAACAGATCGTCGCCAACCAGCTGAACTTTCGTGCCTAATTTCTTCGTAAGCGCTTTCCATCCCTTCCAGTCGTCTTCCGCCAAACCGTCTTCGATTGAAACGATCGGGTATTTTTCGCACAAAGCAGCCAGATAATCAACCATTTGATTGGAGGTTTTTACCAAACCTTCGCCTTCCATCTGATATTTTCCATCTTTATAAAATTCGCTGGCAGCAACGTCTAAAGCGATCATGATATCTTCGCCCGGTTTATAGCCTGCTTTTTTCACTGCTTCAAGTATGACTTCGATCGCCTCTTCATTGGATTTCAGATTCGGCGCAAAACCACCTTCATCACCCAGGCCTGTTCCCAGTCCTTTAGCGTTCAGCAGGGCCTTTAAACCATGATAGATTTCAGCGTTCATGCGCAAAGCCTCGCTGAAGCTTGCAGCGCCGACCGGCATGATCATAAATTCCTGAATATCGACGTTATTATCAGCATGCTGGCCGCCGTTCAGGATATTCATCATCGGTACCGGCAGCTCCTGTGCGGAAACACCGCCCAGATACAGATACAGCGGCAACCCTACAGAAGCAGCGGCAGCCTTGGCTACAGCCATGGAAACGCCTAAAATAGCGTTGGCGCCTAATTTTCCTTTATTTGGTGTCCCGTCCAAACGGATCAGCATCTCGTCGATTTCTACCTGACGGGTTGCTTCCAGGCCGATCAAAGCTTCAGCAATAACGTCGTTGACATTATCGACTGCTTTAGTCACGCCTTTGCCCAGATAGCGGTTTTTATCACCGTCACGCAGCTCTACCGCTTCATGCGCGCCGGTAGACGCTCCTGAAGGAACAGCAGCGCGTCCAACGGAACCGTCTTCCAGGCAAACCTCTACTTCGATAGTCGGATTGCCGCGGGAATCCAAAATTTCTCTTGCATATACTTCAGTAATCATTGCCACTCTAACTTCACCTCATCATTTATTTTTATCTGTTAACAGACTTTTCCCTGTCATCGCAGCAGGCTGCTTGATTTTCAGCAGTTCCAGCAGCGTCGGCGCAATATCAGCCAAAATGCCTTCGTGCAAAGTATGTTTTTCATCACTGACTACCAAAAAAGGAACCTGATTCGTTGTGTGAGCCGTATAAGGCTGCCCTGTCGTTTCGTCAAGCATCTTTTCCAGATTGCCATGATCAGCCGTAATACAGGCTGTTCCATGCAGTGACAATACCTTTTCAACAATACGCCCCACACAGGCATCGACAGTTTCCATTGCCTTGACAGCAGCATTCAGCACGCCTGTATGCCCTACCATATCGGGATTGGCAAAATTCAATATTATCATGTCGTACTTATCTGTATCCAGAAGCTCTGCCAGCTTATCTGTCACAAGCTCGGCGCTCATTTCCGGCTGCAGATCATAGGTAGCCACTTTCGGTGACGGAATCAGAACTCTGTCTTCACCAACATTCGGTTCTTCCTCGCCGCCATTAAAGAAAAAGGTCACATGAGCATATTTTTCCGTTTCGGCGATCCGCAGCTGCTGAAGCTTGTGGTCAGCCAGTACTTTGCCCAGCGTATCTTCCAGCGTTTCCGGAGCAAAGGCAACGGGAGCTTTTATAGTTTCGTCATACTGCGTCATACAAACAAAATTTACCGGACGGGCTGTCTGAGGACGCGCAAAATAAGGAAATTCTTCATCTACAAAGGCTCTGGTCAGCTGCCTTGCCCTGTCGGGACGGAAATTGAAAAAAATCATGCCGTCACCGGCTTTGACGCAGGAATCTGCTTCAGGTGCAGCTATGAACGGAACTACAAATTCATCAGTGACCCCGCCCGCATAAGAAGCACGCACACCGCTGACCGCATCAGTACAAACAGTGCCGTCATGCAAAACCATAGCGTCATAAGCTTTCTGCACACGTTCCCAGCGTTTATCGCGGTCCATAGCGTAATAACGCCCTGCTACTGTAGCGATTTTACCCACGCCGATACGCTTCATCTCCGCGTCAAGTTCTGCCAGATAAACATCGGCAGTCTGCGGTCCAACATCTCGTCCGTCTAAAAAAGCATGTACATAAACCTTGTTCAGTCCCTGCAATTTAGCCATTTCTAATAGAGCAAACAAATGACTGATATGACTGTGCACTCCACCGTCAGAAACAAGACCCAGCAGGTGCAGCGCACTGCCGTTGGCTTTTACGGTCTGCATAGCTTTACTCAAAATAGTGTTTTCAAAAAAGTCACCGTCTTTTATTGCTTTAGTGATCCTTGTCAGCTCCTGATATACAATACGCCCTGCCCCGATATTCAAGTGACCGACTTCGGAATTACCCATCTGCCCGTCTGGCAGGCCTACGGCTGCACCAGAACAGGATAAGCGCGTATGCGGATATTTGTCGAACAAAGCATCCAAATTAGGTGTCTTTGCCAAAGCAGCTGCATTATACTGCCCTGCCGGAGCAATACCCCAGCCATCTAAAATCATCAGCAATAGCGGCTGTTTTGCCATTTTCGTCACCCCTTATATACTGCGTGCGATAGCAGAAAACGCTTGCGCATCCAGGCTCGCCCCACCTACAAGAACTCCGTCGATACCGCTGATTGCAAAATCTGCGGCATTTTTAGCATTAACGCTGCCGCCATATAAAACACGAACCTTACGCGCGATATCTGCAGAAAATAGTTTTTCCAGCTTATTTCTGATCAGCAGGCATACTTCCTGAGCATCTTTAGCAGTTGCAGCCTGACCGCTGCCAATAGCCCACAATGGTTCATAGGCAACAACCAAAACTTCCGCTTCATCAGGAGTAATGCCCTTTAAGGCACTTTTCAGCTGCATGCTGATTTTACGTGAAGTCTTTCCTTCTGCGCGCTCCTGGGCATTTTCACCTACGCATAACATCGGTTTCAAACCATTTCTGTATGCAGCTCGCATCTTTTTAGCAACAGCCACTTCATTATCACCGAACATGGTGCGGCGTTCAGAATGACCGATCAAAACATATTCAGCGCAGATATCAGCAATCATTTTACCGGAAACAGCACCTGTATAAGCGCCTTCATCTTCCCAATGCAGGTCCTGAGCTCCGTAGCCTACATGTTTACCGTCAATGGCTTCAGCAACGCTTTCCAGTGCTGTAAACGGCGGAAAAACAACTACTTCGTTCAGTGTCCCATTAGTATCACTGACGATATCTTCAGCCAGTTCAACTGCTTCATCCACATTTTTATGCATTTTCCAGTTGCCGGCCACAATTTTACGGCGTACATCATCTAAAGCCGCAACACCTGGCAGGACCTTGCCTTCCAGATATTCCAGCGAAGCGCCTCCGCCAGTGGAGATATGCGTAATTTTTTTAGCCAGCTCCAGCTTTTCAATGGCAGCCACAGAATCACCGCCGCCGACAATGCTCATAGCTCTACTTTTAGCAACAGCCTGAGCGACAGCTTCAGTCCCTTTGCAGAAGGCAGCCATTTCAAAAACACCCATGGGCCCGTTCCACACGATCATTTTAGCATCCTGCAACGCATCCTGATACAAAGTGCTGGTCGCAGGGCCAATATCCAAAGCCATATATTTTTGATCCAGCTTAGCTACTTTTTCAACTTTATGGCTGGCATCGGCAGCAAACGTCTCTGCCATTACCAGATCTACCGGCAGCAGCAATTTTACTTTACGTGCTTTGGCCTTAGCCAGCAGTTCTTTTGCTAAAGCGATCTTATCATCTTCAACTAAAGATTTGCCCATTTTATGCCCTTGAGCAGCTAAAAAAGTATTGGCCATACCGCCGCCGATCAGCAGGGTATCGACTTTTTCCAAAAGATTTTCGATCACGCCGATCTTGTCGGAAACCTTGGCACCGCCAATGATAGCAACAAAGGGATGCAGTGGATTTTCCACAGCCTGTCCGACAAAGCGAATTTCTTTTTCCAGTAAAAAGCCTGCTGCTGAAGGCAGAAAATGCGTAACCCCTTCCACCGAAGCATGGGCTCTATGAGAAACACCAAAGCCGTCATTAACATACAGATCTGCTAAAGATGCCAGTTTTTCGGCAAAATCCATATCATTTTTTTCTTCTTCTTTATGGAAGCGCAGGTTTTCCAGCATCAAAATCTTACCGGGTTTAAGCTTCTGTACTGCTTTTTCAGCTTCTTCACCGATGCAGTCACCTGCAAAAGCAACAGGCATATTCAGCAGCTTTGCCAAATGCTTGGCAACATGCGCCAGACTGTATTTGATATTAACTTGTCCTTTAGGACGGCCTAAATGCGCCATCAAAATGACCGCAGCTTTATGCTCCAGTAAATATTTGATAGTTTCTAACGAAGCACAAATTCTGGTATCATCGGTAATCTTACCGGTTTCGTCCATCGGCACATTATAGTCGACACGTACCAGAACTTTTTGACCGGCAACGTCTAAATCACACAGGTTTTTTTTATCCATTAGAATGATATACTCCTTTAATTACAGGCCTTGTTTAGCAATGTAGGCAGCAAGATCTACCACACGATTGGAATAACCCCATTCGTTATCATACCAGCTGACAACTTTCGCCATTCTTTTGCCGACCATCATCGTAGACAAACCATCAACGATAGAACTCAACGGACAGCCATTGTAATCTCTGGAAACCAAAGGCAGCTCATTATAACCCATAATGCCTTTTAATTCACCCTCAGCTGCTTTTTTCAAAGCGGCATTTATTTCTTCAACAGTAGTATCTTTTTCCAAAACAACAGTCAAATCAGTAATGGAAACATTTGGTGTCGGCACACGCATAGCAAAGCCATTCAATTTGCCTTTGACTTCAGGAAGCACCAGAGAAACTGCTTTCGCAGCTCCGGTAGTAGTAGGAATAATGGACATCGCCGCAGCACGGGCACGACGCAGATCCTTATGCGGTAAATCAAGGATTTTCTGATCATTTGTATAGGAATGGACAGTAGTCATCAAACCGCTTTCAATACCAAAGTTTTCCAAAAGCACTTTGGTAAACGGAGCCAGGCAGTTAGTAGTGCAGGAAGCATTTGAAATGATATGATGCTCCGCAGCGTTGTATTTTTTCTCATTAACACCCATAACGATAGTGATATCCTCGCCTTTAGCAGGTGCGGAAATAATTACTTTTTTAGCGCCGGCAGTCAAGTGCGCTTTTGCTTTTTCACCTTCAGTAAAGCGTCCAGTAGATTCAACTACGATCTCAACTCCCAATTCACCCCAAGGCAGCTTAGCAGGATCTGTTTGAGCGATAACTTTGATTTTTTTACCGTCAACAACGATATTATCACCGTCAACAGAAACTTCATGCGGGAAAGTGCCATGTACAGAGTCATATTTCAAAAGATGAGCCAAAGTTGCAGCATCAGTCAAGTCGTTAACGGCAACTACTTCTACCTCCGGATTAGTAAAAGCAACACGGAAAACCTCGCGGCCGATACGGCCAAAACCATTAATACCAATTTTTGTCATGATAAAAATCCTCCTTTTATGCTTTGAGCAAATTATATGTTTGCACTAATGTGCCTTGTAACCTTAATCATTTTCCAACATTCTCACTATGTCGTGAGCTGCTGCTTCATCAGTTATCAGTATATCCTGACGCGACGCCCTGATTACTGACAAGATAGCTGCTGCTTTAGACCGTCCTCCGGCTACGCCGATAACAGTTCCGATCTTTGGCAGATCCTGCAGCATCAGTCCGGCGTTGTTTGTCATATAGATCTGTCTGCCATCTAAAGCGCAGTACTGCCCGAACGCTTCGCCTACGGCGCCGTCATCCAGCAGTTTTTTTATGAATTCCGGCGGCAGCCTGCGGTGCCGTGCCATTACTGAAGCCTGTCCTACACCATGCACCAGGATATCGGCCTGTTTGATAATATCAACCACAGATTTGACCCCAATATCCTCTGCTAAAATACTATTCAGTATCTCTTCACTGACGCTGTCCGGGACATACAGCTGCCTGTAAGATGCTCCCAGCCGCTGAGCCAGGACTGTGGCTATAGTATTAGCCTGTAATTCAACATTATCACCCAAACCGCCGCGGGCTGGTACTACAACTGTTTTAGGCTCATTGCCGCTTACATTAGCAGCCAGGGCAGCCATAGTTGTACCACCGCTTACGGCAACGATATGTTCTTTGCCGTCATTCAGCAGATTTCCAAGAATCCTCGCCGCAGCACGGCCGATTTCACGTTTGACCACCTCTTCCTGGTCAGAGTCTCCTGGAATGATGACTACACGCCCAATATCCAGGCGTTCACATAAAAACTGTTCCAAAGAGTTCAGATCCTGCAATTTACGGACATAATCAGCAAGCTCTTTCAGAATATCCGCGCCCTCTTCAGTCACCGACATTCCGGCAGAAGAAAATGCCAGTAAACCACCGTTTTTCAAAAAATCGACCTGTGCCCGCAATACTCTTTCACTCAACCCCAGCCTGGCAGCCAAAGCCCTGCGTCCGATAGGATACTCATGGCTCACCTGCCTTAATATCTGGTATCTCTGAACTAAAAGATTTGTAAGCTCGGGAACGATTTTTTTCTGTAAATTAATAATACTGTCCATAGTGATCTCCCAGCGTATTTTGTCCCTCGTGGTCCATTTTTAGTCCCACTAGCTCTAAAAATAAATTTTCAGAAATCTTCATTTAGTCTATTGTAGCACAAGGTATAAAAGAAAAAAAGTGGTGTTGTGTTAAAAACAGCAACAAATCATAATTTATTTATTAAATTTCAAACAAAAAATAAAAAGCCGAAGAACAGTCCTCGGCTTTAAAGTAAAATCTTACTAACGATAACTTACATTTTCAGGATACATATCATGCATCATCAAACGTTTTTTAGCAGCTGCTTCCCACTCTGTGCCCGGTTTGCCATAGTTGGCATATGGGTCGATCGCCAAACCTCCGCGCGGAGTAAATTTACCCCAAACTTCTATATATTTCGGTTCCATCAGCTTGATCAGGTCTTTCATAATAATATTTACGCAATCTTCGTGAAAATCGCCATGATTGCGAAAGCTGAATAAATACAGCTTTAACGATTTACTTTCTACAAGTTTCTGATCAGGCACATAGGAAATATAGATCGCAGCAAAATCCGGCTGTCCTGTCATCGGGCACAGGCTTGTAAATTCCGGGCAGTTAAATTTTACAAAATAATCATTGCCGGGATGTTTATTAATAAAAGCTTCCAGTACTTCAGGAGCATAGTCCGTAGGATACTTAGTTTTATTGCCTAAAAGGCTCACGCCTGTCAATTCTTTTTGGTCTCTTCCAGAAGTCATAAATCCTCCTTATTTTTTTGCTGAAGCAAAATTAAATATTTCACAGCGTTCTAAAGCTGTCACCAATACCATACCCACGACACCGGAGATAAACTGGCCTACTAAAACAGTAGACGCCAACAGCCAGTAAGGCAGATCCAGCAATACAGAAAGCCAGACCGGCACTCCTAACCCCGGTACTAAAGTAATTGCCAGCATCACAGCCCAATTACCTAAATCATGGCGTTTAGCATAAACTATTGTCAGACTTGTCATAATACCAACCAAACCGCCGCCTAACATATCCAAAGGTCCCAAACCACCCATCAGAGTATTTGCCAATACATTTACCAAACCAAATGGAATTATCAGGAAAGGAAAGATAGCGCTCAAACCATATAAAGCCGTCGCAATGCGTACCTGGTACTGTCCGAATGCAAAGCTTTGCGTACACATCATAACAACCAGATATAAAGCCATACACAAGGCGGAAATAGTCAATTTTTGCGTTTTAGTGAGATTTTTCATATTACTATGCTCCTTTCTTGCTGTGACCAAGAACGGAACTACATAAAAAAGGACGAAAATCAAAATTTTCGTCCCATCCATGTTAAAACAGTTCTGCTTTAAGCAGAACACCCGTAGTTTTATTTTGAGACAGGATGGTCACGAACTGTCTGTTATTTGATTACTTAGGCATTATAGCAAAGTTTACTCATCTTTGCAAGTACTTTACAGTAGAATTGATTATACAATAGCTTTATCAGGACGGACTAAGAACCACGCCAATACGCCAACAACACCCGATAATGCTGTTGCGATCAGTGCAGCATCCCAACCGTAGCTGGTCGCGATCCAGGCAGTTAAAGTTGGAGCTATGACGCCACCAATATTTCCCCAGAAGTTCATCCACCCGGAAATAGAACCGGCAAACTCTCCCCCTAAATTGATCGCACAGGCCCAGGAGGCATTGAAAGTCAATCCCAGCGACCCCAGTGATAAAGATAGCCACATTACGTTTTGCATAGGATCAGCGGTTCTTGTAGCAATATACAAAGCCAGGGAACAAATTATAATTCCAGCAGAACCACATAAAGTACGTATCCAATATTGTGAAGCACCTTTGGCAATAGCTTTATCACAGAAATAACCGCTGCTGAAGGTAATGATAATCAAAGTCAGCCACGGCATTGCTGCCCATATGCCCATTTTTGCAAGTGAGAAACTGTGTGCCTCCATTAAATAAAGCGGCAGCCATGCCAAAAATACGAACATAATATAATCGGTGATGAAATACTGCACACCAATAGCCCAAAACTGTACAGAAGTAAATAATTTACCCCACGGAGCAGCTTTTTTTACAATTGGAACATCAGTACGTCCTTCGTTAATATGAGCTAATTCAGCTTCATTAACATAGGGGCTTTCTGCAGGATTTTCAGGAACATATTTATGCCATACCCAAGCCATTAAGATCCCCACAATGCCAAAAATCAAAAAAACCATTTTCCAACCAACTGTAGACATCAATGCAACAGTCAAAGCCGGCCCTATTACTGGCCCCAAAAAAGAACCGTTCAACAAAAATGAGCTGGCGTTGCCTTTTTCCTTTTTATTAAACCATCTGAAAATAGCAATCGCAAAAGCAGGATAAATAGGCCCTTCACCCATACCGAACAAAAATCTTACTGCAGCAAAAGAAAATTTTCCCTTTGCCACAGCAGTCAAAGCAGTAAATACAGACCACCAAATTACAGCCAGACTTCCTGTAATCCGGTGTCCAAACTTTTCAGCCATCATACCACCTGGAACCTGCATCAAAGCATAACCGGCAAAGAAAAATGATTGAATAAGTCCCATATCTATTTTATCAAAACCATATTCTTTCATAATAACAGGAGTAGCAACAGACAGATTTACTCTATCCATATATGAAACAAAACTGACGATAAAAATCAACCAGGCAACTTTCCATCTAAAATTACTCATCTTCATCATAATATCTTCCCCCACATAATAAAGTTCATTTATAAAGAACAAAGTGCTTTTATAGCTTACTATCCGGCATTTCGATTGTCAATAAAAACTTTATATTTTTAGTAAAAGATATTTATTTTTGTAAACTTAATGTATCATTTTTACATTTTTGTAATTTTTCATAATAATCTAAAATATTGGTACTTTGAATAAGATTTTTAGTATTTGCAAACTATATTATTTCAGGAATCATATATAATGCTTATTTTTTAACAGACAGTTTTCCAATACACACGGGCATGCTACTTCCGGTTTTGCCTGCCATGTGTCCCAGGGCAAGGTCTGGCCGGATAGTATTTACCTAACATAAAAAAATAACCATACCGTATGGTATGGTTATTTTTTAAC